>ERZ1026800.40-NODE-40-length-125856-cov-8.944937_pt1 | contig 125856 bp, 121 predicted proteins | sample MGYA00520873_ERZ1026800 | MGnify/ENA primary metagenome ERZ1026800 (study PRJEB33270, sample SAMEA104284475) | anaerobic digester metagenome | biome: Anaerobic digester microbiome; feature: mesophilic sludge digester; material: Anaerobic digester biomass | place...
GCCTCACCCGTCCTTCCCCCTTCCTCCAGGGTCACGTCCCTTGAAGGAAGATGCTACACCCTTCGGCTAGATTCTTAGGTGAGGCAACGTATTACTTTCGTCTAGATTTTAGGTGAGGCAACTCGGGTCCTTGCCTTTCCCCCCAAAGAGCAATAAAATTACTCGTAAATCATAACGTAAATCGTCAACCGTGAATCGTGAATCGTAACGCGTTCTAACCTACGCTGACGGAGCGCCAGCCAAGGAACCTTGTATGTGGTGAAAAGGGTTGGGGTTGTTTTTTGACCTTGATCCTACCCCAAATAAGGATTTGGTTTTCTACCCCTTCACTATGTTCGGGGTACTTCGTCTGCGTTCTCATATATTGGTGAGGAGCCCTGGTCTTGCGGTTGCCCTTACCCTTCACTGTTGGCGCCCCTGATCCAAGCGATTCACGATTTACGTCGTTCCGTCTAACATCTCATGCCCCTGGGGGTTTCTTATGCTCGAAAGCTTCATCACCTCGAAAACGCGCATCAAACTGCTCCTCAAGTTCTTCATCAACCCCGACACCACCGCCTACCTGCGGGGGCTGGCCGACGAATTCGGCGAGTCCACCAACGCCGTGCGGGTGGAACTGAACCGCCTCTCCGGGGCCGGCATCCTCGAGTCCAGGGCCGAAGGCCGTACCATCCTATACAAGGCCAACAAAAAGCACCCCCTCTTCCCCGAGGTCCAGCGCATCGTCGCAAAGACCGTGGGCCTCGACAGGCTTGTCGAGCAGGTCGTGTCTCGCCTGGGCAGCGTGGAGCTGGCCTTCGTCACCGGCGACTACGCGAAAGGCATCGACTCGGGGCTCATCGACCTCGTCCTGGTCGGGGAGGTCGATGAGATCTACCTCGCCGAGCTGGCCAAAAAGGCCGAGAAACTCATCGACCGCAAGATCCGCACCCTGGTCCTCGCCCGCGAGGAGTACCAGAAACTGGAGGAGAAGTTCGAAAAGGAAAAGGCCATCCTGGTGTGGGAGAACCCCAAGGAGTATGAAAACCCAACGTAAAAAGTAAACGGGACCTACCAAAACTCATTGACCCGTTAAACAGGGATTGTTCCGTGAAGTCAGCGGAGAGCATCCTTTAAGCCCGATAAGCTCCACCGTTCCCGGCAACGTTTCAGAATGAGGCGAAAAGGAAGCCTTTTTTAGGAAGAAGAAATGAGGCCAGAGATTCTATACTTTGAGATTAAAGCCGGAAAATCCAAAGGAACGGCAGGGAGTAACATATAAAGCAAGCAGGCGGATAGTATGGAGGCCCGTTTCGCAGGTAGTCAGCCGACCCGGAGGGGTTGTTTCCCAATGATTTTCCAGGCTGCCATAAAGGATTCGCGATCGTAATGACCAGGACCCGTCAATCCCTCATCAACATCGCGGCCGCCCTTGGAGCCCAGGCCGGCTCTCTGTTGATAAGCGTTGTCGCCCGCTACGTATTCGTAAGGGTCCTCGCGGCCGAGTTCCTCGGCATCAACGGGCTCTTCTCCAACATGCTCAATATGCTCTCCCTGGCGGAGTTGGGCATAGGCGCCGCGATAACCTACAGTCTATATCGCCCCATCGCTGTCAACGACACAACCCGGATCAAGGCTCTCATGGACTTTTTCAGGAAGGCCTACATCACCATCGGCCTCGTCATCTTTGTCCTGGGGATCGGCCTCACGCCTTTCATCGACGTTTTCATAAAAGATCCCCCGAAGATCCCCCAGCTCAAACTCTATTTCCTGCTCTTCGTGGTGAACAACTCCATTTCCTATTTCTACTCTTACAAGCGGTCCCTCATCATCGCCAGCCAGAGGGAGTATGTTTCCACCGCGTACCAGTTCGGCTTCTTCCTCATGCGGAACATGGTCCAGATCGCAGTGTTGCTGACGGCCGCCGATTTCCTTCTGTATTTGATGGTCCAGCTGGCAAGCACCCTTCTGGAAAACATCTTCGTGTCGCGCAAAGCCGATGTCATGTTCCCCTATCTCAAAGGACCCCCGATACAAAGACTGGACCGCGAAAGCCTGGCTGTTATCAAAAAGAACACCTTCGCCATGGTCTTTCACAGGCTGGGAAGCGTAATAGTATTCGGGACCGACAACCTGCTCCTTTCCAAGCTGGTGGGTATCCTGGAGGTAGGCTTTTACTCCAACTACTCCATGATCCTGATCGCCCTGGACAGGGTCTTTTCTCGGATCTTCAATGCAATGAAGGCCAGTATAGGGAATATAGGGGCCACAGAGAGCTCGGAAAAGGCCATGAATGTTTTTAACGCCATAAACTTTTTGGGTTTTTGGATCTACGGTTTTTCCTCCATCTGCCTGATCAACCTGTTGAACCCATTTATTGCTCTTTGGTTGGGGGAGAGGTTCCTCTTCCCGATGCCCGTCGTGGGTGTGATCGTCCTGAATTTTTACCTTACTGGCATGCGAAAAAGCGTTCTTTCTTTTAAGGATTCCTTTGGGCTTTTCTGGCACGATAGGTACAAACCTCTTTTAGAGGCATTAATTAACCTGGTCGCGTCCATAGGCTTTTTTTTCATATTCGGTATGATAGGCATCTTTATCGGTACGACCGCCAGCACCCTTTTGACCTGCTTCTGGGTCGAGCCTTACGTGTTGTACAAGCACGGCTTCAAGAGCCCGGTGAGGGATTATTTCTGGAGGTATCTTTCCTACTCCTTGGTCATGGTCTTCGCCGGGGTAATCACATCCCTGTTGGTGAACGTTGTGGCGGAAACTCAGATCACGGATTTCCTTTTAAAGATGATGATTTGTGCTGTTGTCCCCAACGTAGTGTTCCTTTTGTCCTTTTTCAAGACTAAGGAAATCCGTTATTTCCTGGGAAAACTTAAAACCAAAGGGTGATCTGAAGATGAGCAGTAGATTCCCTTAAACTCCTGAAAGGAGTATTTCCTTACCAACAATGCCTGAAGAAAGGATAAAGATATGGGTTCTCCCTTTTTGAGCATTATTATCCCCGTGTATAACGTAGAAAAATACTTGGCCCAATGCTTGGATTCGGTCTTCAGCCAATGGACCGATGATGTTGAAGTGATCGCTGTCAATGACGGGTCAACCGACGGTTCCGGGTTGATACTGAAGCGATACGCTTCCCTGGATTGGGACCTAAAGATCATCGAACAGAGTAATAAGGGCCTTTCCTGTGCTCGCAACGAAGGGATAGCCAAAGCCCGGGGCCGGTATCTCCTTTTTTTGGATTCCGATGACTTGTTGTCGCCTAGTTCTTTAGGGTCCATAAAAAATTTGGACTGGCAAGAGGAATACGATTTTATTGAGTTCGATTACAAACAATTTAAAGATGGTCTGGACCTTGACCAAGTCCTGGATCAAATCCCTCATAGGGGGGCCTATGGAGGCAAGACGGTAGGGCCGGGGCAAGTGCTTTTTGTTGAATGGTATGAAAACCATTTTTTCTGGACTTCTGCCAATTCACGTGTTTATTCAACCGATTTTATTTTAAGGAACTGCCTTCGTTTTCCGGAAGGGGTTTTTTTCGAGGACACTCTGTGGACTCCCAAGGTTTTCCAGTTGGCGAGAAGGGCAAGATATGAACCTGTCTTGGTTTACCTTCGAAGATTGGATCGTCCGGGTTCCATAATGGAAGAATTCCAAAAAGAGATAAATGAACAAATGATAAAAGATCGACTTTTTATTTCCCAATCCTTATATGATCTTTCCATTGAGGATGGGAATTCATTGTCTTTTACGCGCTCAGTGAGAGCAATGGCTTCATCGGTTTTCCTGAAAGAATGCTTGAAGCTGTGGAGATCGTCCGACCCTTCTCACTGGGATTTGCTTGCAGACGTATTGAGGAGCCAATGGCATCTAGCACAGTATTCTTCCACTTGGAAATGGAGAGTATTGTATCGCCTTACTTCCCATTCGGGGATAATGAATGCCAAGCGATTATATGATTTTGCCAGGAAAGTGGGTTTGGTAAAGTAGTCTACCCTGAACTTGAGGTTAACGAAATGGGAAGCAATAAAATTCTGGTGTCCGTTATTGTTCCTGCCTACAACGCCGAAAAGACCCTCAAGCGATGCCTGGATAGCGTTTTTGCCCAGGACTTTGATCGCTATCAGGTTATCTTGGTAAATGATGGATCTACCGACGGCACTTTGAACGTGGTCCGTGAGTTTGAAAAAAAACACCACTTTGTCCTTATTGATCAAGAAAACAGCGGCGCAGCAAGCGCTCGCCTGAGGGGCTTTATTTCCAGCCATGGTGATTTCCTGACCTTCGTGGATGCCGATGACTATATTGCACCGGATATGATATCGAAGATGTACCGGGGAGCTATAGAAAACAAGGCAGATGTTGTCATTTGCGGGTTTGAAAGTGTAAACGGTAAGGCAAATCTTAATCGGCGATATACAAGTAGAAGCGAAACTGGGATTCAAGCAACGGAAAAGATTATGAAAGGAATAATCAATGGCTCGCTTTGGAACAAATTGTTTGCCAGAGATCTTTTCTCTGAGGAGGATTTTCAGAGAACCATTGGTATCAAATACGGACAAGATCAACTTTTGATCGCACCCACCGTCGCGAAGGCGCAAAAAGTAGCCTATCTTGAAGAGGCCTTGTATTTCTACGTGTCCAACCCCAATTCAGTGACAAACAGACCAACAGTTAATTCCTTGGTTGACCTTTTAAAGGTCCGTTCCTTTCTTTTTGAATTTTATCGATCTCCCTGTTTTTCTGCGTGGAATGACTCGGCTCCTTATTACTATGCCATCGGTTTGATAGATATCCTGAGGATACTTAGGTGGATTGAAAAATCCCAGGAGGGCATTGATCTAAGGGCAAGTATTCATTCGATACTGTACGGCATCCCAATTTCAGAAATTTGGAGAGCAAAAAGAGCGAGGGTTTTCTTCGATATCCTGTTGCTTAAAGCAGGCTTTTCAACGTTTTCTACTCTGTTTGGGAGAGTGACCTATGGAGGCCTATCCGTGAACTTAGGCATAGGCTCTCCCAAAAAATTTGAAGTGTTTTTTCCCGGGTATCCCAAAGACTTTCAGAAGGGAGGAGGTCGGACCTGGGTCCAAAAGTGAGCATAATAGTACCTGCCTATAACGCGGAGAAAACCCTCAAACGATGCCTGGATAGCTTATTTGACCAAGATTGGGATTCATTTGAGGTTATCCTGGTCAATGATGGATCGACCGATGGAACCCTTGATGTAGCTAATCTTTACGCTAGACAATCTAATTTTTTGATTTTAAGCCAATCCAATAAGGGTGTTGCCTATGCCAGGTGGGCCGGGGTTTGTTCCAGCAAAGGTAAATATGTGGGTTTTGTTGATGCCGACGATTGTGTGAAGAGAAACATGTTTTCAAAAATGTACGACAGAGCCCGTGCCTGTAATGCCGATATTGCGGTTTGCAACTGGCTTTCCGTGGGAGACGTGTATTTACGGCATAGCTTATATCAAGATTCGGTGATCGATAATGTCGAAAAAAACGTTGACCTGCTGATCTTTAAATACTGTGACGGGCATCTATGTAACAAGCTATTCAAGCGAGGATTGCTTTCCGGAGATGCTTTCGAAAAGACTTACGGGATCAGACTGGCCGAAGATCTTTACCTTCTATCGTTCGTAATCCCCCAAGCCCAGAGAATAGCCTACCTTTCAGATCACCTCTACTGCCGTTTTATCCACCCTGCTTCGGTTACTCAGTCCCGTTCTGCACAAGTCCTAATGGACTACCTTACAGTTCATAGAAGGATATATTCAAATTTTCGCCGGAACACGGATAGCTTTTACGCAAGAAAAGCACCGGGTCTTTTTATGAGAGGGTTGCTCGAGCTGACCTTGATCATGAAACTTGTCCCTCCCAAAAATGAGTTCATGGCCCAACTAGCCGTCTCGATCGTAGAGGAAAAAGCCAAGATCACACTTTCTCAATTTCTCGGTTCAGGTCCAGCAATTAAAACTGTTTTGATGTTTTTACTGGATAAGTGTGGTTTGCTCGGTCTCGCTTTCAAGGTCTGGAGCAGTCCTTTCATCCGTTCGTTACGTAATATCCGATGGCGCTCCTTCTATTAGCGGAAATACTATTCGGCGCAAGGGCTTACCATTTATATCGAATACCGAAACTACCTCTTTATGCCTGTAAAGCCTGTATCTCAGTGTGCTTTGATCCACTCCGAAGGAGGACGCGACTTGTCTGATGCTCTGGTTTCTTGCAAGTTCTTCCGCGCACATGATGTGATGCTCCTTTAGCTTCGCCACGGCCGGCACCCCCGTCCAGGTTCTTCCTGAACAAAGAATGCCATATCCGTTTACAAGACTTCACCTCAAGATTGTATCCATGTGCGGGAATCTGGATGTCCCTTTAGAGGTATTATATGGGTGTCTGTGACAATCATTTGAACATCAGGATATGGAAATGGTTTTAGGAGGCTTTTATTAAGGTTCTCGAGAAAGGAGTAGCTCTTGAAACCCAAGGTTTGCATTATTATTCCCGCCTACAACACCGAAAAGACCCTTAAACGATGCCTGGACAGCGTATTTGCCCAGGATTTCGATAGCTATGAGGTTATCCTGGTAAATGATGGATCTACCGACGGCACTTTGGATATTGCCCGTGAGTATGAAAGAAAACAAAATTTTGTTCTTATTGACCAAACGAACGGAGGAACTGCAAGGGCTCGCCTGAAAGGTTTCGAATCTAGCCAAAGCGACTTTCTGACCTTTGTGGATGCCGATGACTATATTGCACCGGATATGATATCGAAGATGTACCGGGGAGCTATAGAAAACGAGGCAGATGTTGTCATTTGCGGGTTTGAAAGTGTAAACGGTAAGGCTAATCTTAATCGGCGATATACAAGTAGAAGCGAAGCTGGGATTCAAGCAACGGAAAAGATTATGAAGGGCGCCGCGATTGGCTCGCTTTGGAGCACATTATTCGCTAGATATCTTTTCTCTGAGGAAGATTTTCAAAGAACCATTGGTATCAAACGTGGGCAGGATACTCTTTTGCTTGCACCCACCATTGCAAGAGCGCGGAAAGTAGCCTACCTAGAAGATGTTTTGTATTTCTATGTGTCAAATCCCGATTCAGTAACAAACAGGCCAACAGTAAGTACCTTGTCTGACCTTATAAAGGTACGTTCCTTTCTCTTTGAGTTTTATCGATCTCCCCGCTTCTCCGCGTGGAATGATCTGGCCCCTTATTTCTATGCTACTAGTTTGTTGGGTCTGTTAAGGATTATTAGACGGGTTGAAAAATCCCAGGGGGCTAGTGATCTAAGGGATAAAATTCATTCAATACTATTCAGCATCCCCATTTTTGAAATTAAGAAGGGTAAAAGGCTAAAGATTTTTTTCGATATCCTATTATTAAGGGTAGGGCTTTTCAATGCTTTCTATTCTGCTTGGGAGAGTGACCTGTTGGTGCCTATCCGTGAACTTAGGCATAGGCTATCCAAAAAAATTTGAAGTCTATTTCTCGGGTATCTTAATACTTTCGGAAGGGAGAAGGTCGGATCTGGGTCCAAAAGTAAGCATAATAATACCCGCCTATAACGCGGAGACAACTCTCAAACGATGCCTGGATAGCGTATTTGCCCAGGATTTCGATGGCTATGAGGTTATCCTGATAAATGATGGATCCACCGACGGCACTTTGAACATTGCCCGGGAATTTGAAAAGAAACATAACTTCGTCTTGGTTGATCAAGAAAACTGTGGTTCGGCAAGAGCTAGATTTAATGGTTTTATGTCCAGCCATGGTGATTTCCTGGTTTTCGTGGATGCCGATGACTATATCGCGCCGGATATGATATCCAAAATGTACCAGGGAGCTATAGGGAACGGGGCAGATGTTGCCGTTAGCGGGATAAAAAGATCAAATGGAAAGATAAACCTGTATTGGCGATACCAAAGTGATAGTGAAACTGGTATTCAAGCAACAGAGAAGATCATGAAAGGTACCCTAAATCGTTCTCTTTGTAACAAATTGTTCGCTAGAGGCCTTTTCCTTGAGGAGGATTTCCAGAGAACCATCGGTATCAAGTATGGCGAGGATTTGTTTCTGCTCGCACCCACCGTTGCGAGAGCGCGAAAAGTTGTCTACCTAGAAGAGGTCTTGTATTTCTATTTTTGGAACCCTACTTCAACAACGAATAGGCCTACAGTAAATGCATTGACTGACTTTTTAAAGGTCCACTCCTTTCTCTTAGAGTTTTACGGATCTCCTCGTTTCTCTGAGTGGAACCATTTAGCACGTTGCTACTTCGCGCAAGATCTTATCCATATCCTGAGGGTCCTTAATCGGGTTGAAAAGGGACAAGCGGCCCGAGATCTCAGGTCAAATATTCATTCATTATTAAACGATATTCCGATTTGCGAAATATTGAGGGCAAAAAGGGCAAGGGTTTTCTTTGATATCCTCCTGCTTAAAGCAGGTCTTTTTGAAGTTCTTTACTCCGCTTGGGAGAGCGACCCAGTTAGGCCCTTTCGTGGACTCTGGCAACGATATTCCCATAAATAATGGATTTTATTCTCAGAAGTACCTCTAAAGCTTTTAAAGAAGATAAGAGGATAAATTTGAATTAAAAAGTAAACATCATAGTGCCTACTTAAAACATATAACGAACCTTGAACGATGTCTGAATAACGCTTTTGCCCATGATTCAATAAGGATGGAAACACCCTGATCAATCATAGATCTGCTGATAGCACTCTTGATGTAGCGAACCTCAAAGTAATAAAACCGAACTATCTTGCTGTAAGCCAATCCGAAAAAGGTGTTGCCTATTCTAGGAGTGCTAGAATCTGTTCCCAAGATTGGGGAGCGGTCCTTCCATGCGATCATTCCGTAATTTCCGATGGTACTCTTTCGATTAGCGGAAATACTATTCGGCGGAAGGGCTTACTATTTATTTCGAATACCGGAGGCTTCTCTCAACACCTCTTCAAGCAGTCCCACGCAATGCTCCCACTCGTACTCACGAATGACATGGTCCCTGCCCTTTTTCCCCATTTCTTTACGAAGGTCAGGGTCGTTTATCAGCCTGATCATGGCCTTCCCCGCTGCCTCAGGATTCTCACGACGGACCACAAATCCTGTCTCGCCATCCTCAACGACTTCAGGTAAGCCTCCGGCATCCGATACGATCACGGGTAGCTCACAGGCTGAGGCTTCTATTATGGCTACCCCGAAGCTTTCGCTTCTGCTCAATGCCGCAAAAATATCCAATTTGTTCAGCCACTTAGGGACCTCTTGGCGTTCAATTCTCCCAACCCAAGTACAATATCCAGCTATTTTAAGGCCATCGGCCATTTCTTTCAGCTTTTTCTCTTCTGGCCCGCTCCCAACTATCACTAGGCGTAGCCGTTCTGACATCGCTTTGTCCGTGGTGCCGTAATGCTCTTTAACATGGGCAAAAGCCTTCAGCAGGATGTCTATGCCGTACTTGTGCTTCAAACTCTTGACAGTACCAATCGTAATCTGTCGCAGGTCCCTTAGGTCGGGCATTGGAGAGAAGGTTTTTGTATCAACCCCAAAAGGAGTGACCCTAATGTCCTGGAGCTCAGGACATATCTTCCGAACCTGCCCTGCCATTGCGTTACTGGTTGAACAGATCCTGTCCGCCGCAAGCAGGTTTTTCCTGATCAGCCTCAAATGTACGGGACTCTTATCCGGAAAGTCGTAGACGTCGCTTCCCCAGACGGAGAGGACATAAGGGCTAAAGTCGCAGAGCCTCCCCAAGGTCCCGTAACCCGAGGCGTAATGAGCGTTGAGAACGTCGGGCCTTAATCTTTTTAGCAATCTTTTCAACGCGAAGGCATTCAAGTAATACCCCACCGGGGCGGTGAAGGGTAGTTTGTGTACGGTAACCTCTTCCGTAGTCGTGTCGAGGGTATTCGGGTGGGAGGTGATTACATGAACTTCATGCCCCCTCACGGCGAAAGCATTGGCCCAGCGGACTGTATGGACGACGGAAAAAGGAGCCAGCAGGACGATCTTCATGTTGTGGGAATTTACCCCCTTAACTCTGTGGTATGCCCTCTCCAATTGGTGGGTCCTAATCCTCTAAAAAGGTCTTTAACACCTCTCTGGTTCGGCCCTACCCATCCCTATCAAGCAATTTGTGGCCGATATTCCATACAAGACAACCCAGGGAAGAGAAAAAGGATAGCCCTTCAACATCGTGGAACAGCTTCCAGTTATATTTCAGAAGATCAAACTTATCGTTCGAGACCGACGTGCCCCTTCGACGGTACAGGGCCAGCGGTTCGGGCAGACAATAGGCGAATTCAACCCGCTTCAGAATTTGCAGCCATAGCCCATAATCCTGTCTTTTTCGTATCTCGGGCATGTACTGTTTTCCCAGGTGTTTCGAATCGTACATCGCCGTCAGGCAGCCGATGTGATTCTTCCTGAGCATCTCTCTATAGGTCACTTTAAGAGGGGGTCTTACGGTCCTCCCGAGGGATGCGCCTGTTTCATCGATAACCTCGTAATAGGAATAGGATAGGCCAATCTTCCCCTGGAGCATGAAGCCGACCTGTTTCTGAAGCTTCTCAGATTTCCAGAGGTCGTCGCAATCCAGAAAGGCGATGAACCTTCCCCTGGCCATTTCAATCGCTCGGTTGCGTGACACCGCCGCGCCCCTGTTGACCGCGAGCCTTGCGGTCCTTATCCTTGCGTCCTCTTCTTCGAGGGCCTTAGCTATGTCGAAGGACCTGTCCTGGGAGGCGTCGTCTACGATTACCCACTCCCAGTCGCTCCAGGTCTGCCCCAGCACGCTTTTCGCTGCGTCAGGCAAGAAAGCCTCGCCGTTGTACACCGGGGTGACAATCGAGACGAGTTCTTCCATCTTTTATCTACTTCGCCCCCCGCATGCCTAGGATGGTCTCGGCGGTCTTGAGGAGCACCTGGATGTCCAGCAGGGTGTTGCGGTTCTTGACATAATAGAGGTCGTACTCAAGCTTCCGGCTGGCTTCCTCCAGGTTTCCGGCGTAGCCGAAGTTGATCTGGGCCCAGCCGGTGATGCCGGGGCGGAGCCTGTGGCGGTAGGCGTAGAAAGGGATCTTTTCTTCGTATTCCTTGACGAATTCCGGCTGCTCCGGCCGGGGCCCTACGATGCTCATCTTCCCCCTCAGCACGTCCCACAGTTGGGGGAGTTCGTCCAGGCGGAACTTGCGTAGGACCGCCCCGACGGAGGTTATCAGTTTGGCATCGTCGTCGGCGAAGGCGGCTCCCGCCTTTCCGCGGTCTTTCATGGTCCTGAACTTGTGGATCCTGAAGGGTTTGCCGTCCCTGCCTACGCGCTCCTGGGTGAAGAAGATGGGCCGCCCCGAGTCGATCATAATAGCCGGCACGATCACAACCGAGATCACCGCCGCGGCCAGCAGCCCCAGTGTAGACACCACCAGGTCGAAAACTCTCTGAGGCGGCGCAGGGTGGGCCATCATGAAAGCCATCTCGTAGTAGTGCCTGTAGGCCTGGGCTACTTCGAGGGGGATCCTGTCCAGGTGGTCCTCGGCCAGCTGAGGGGCGAACTCCACGGTGAATCCCCTTGCAGCCTTTCCCTCCAGCCAGTCCCTCATCTTATCGTCCTCGAACAGGGAGTAGTCGGTGATCACCAACGACGGGGGAGCGCCGCCGCCGGGCTCAAGGCGCGGGAGCTGCAGCGGGTCCACGTAGGAAACGAACTCCACTCCCTTGCCCAGAGCCTCCGTCAATTCGCCCACGAAGTCCTCCCAACGGCCTTTGTCTCCGAGGATGACCAGCCTGCGGCTCTTTTGCGGCCCGAACCGGGAGAACCGGTAAAAGAGAAAGTGGGAGAGGAAGAACCCCGCGCATAGGACGAGGGAGACGAAAAGCATCTGCATCTTGGGGATCCTTATGTGGAAAAAGAGCAGCAGGAAGGGGATCGAAGCCATGACGCCCACGATGACCCCGGCAAAGACCGACAAGGCCATCCGGTTCAGGCTTCTGAACCTGTCCAGGTCGTAGTTCCTGAAGGAGTAGAGGCTCAGGTTCATCACTATGTAGATAATCGTGTACTGCCGGAATAGTGACCTCGTGCCGGCTCCCCCGAACCCGAAGGTCAGTACCACGGCCCAGTAAACGGCGGTGTTGAAGAAGAACAGAGCCATTTTCGAAAGAAATATCCTGTTCAGGTAGTCCCCCATGGCCACACTCCGCGGAAATGATCCCAAGGGCTGTTCGCGCCTAGCATACCACAGCCCAAATAACCAGGGTGCCTTCGCCCCTTCATCGAATTCCCTCGCCCTTGCCCTTCCTGCCGCCTTTGCACTTCTGTCTCACGTTTTTCGCCTTACGCCCTTCAGTTTTTTCCTGCCTCCTGCTGCCTGCCGCCTGTCTCCTTGCTTTTCTATAGTTTACTATTTGTATATCTAACCCTTCCGAAGTACCCTTATATATGTCAGGGCGCGACAGCCCGACACCGAAAGGAGGTGAAGTCCATGGCAGAGTACATCACCGCTTCAAGCCGCCTGAGCCTCAGGCTCCAGATCGGCACCAACGACGACGGCCGCCCCATCCTCAGGAGCCTTTCCCTGAAGGACCTTTCCGAAGACGCCGCCGCCGATGACGTTTCCGACGCGGTTTCCGCCCTCGGCGATCTCCTGGAGTACCCCATTGTGGAAACCAGCAAGATCGACACGAACCTCGTGGTCTAGTAGATCCATCGCGACTGATGGAAAGGAGGTGAAACGATGGAGACAAAGACCCTGAAGATGGTTTTCGGCACCGCCGGGGGCGACAAGTGGCAGATGACCCTCCGGTACCCCAAGGATGACCTCGACGCCGAGGACGTGGAGGCGGCCATGCAGGCCGTCATCGAGGCCGACGTCTTCGCCTCGGGGCTGACCGATGCGCTGGCCGCCCAGATCATAGGCAGGACCGTCACCGACCTGTTCAAGAACTAGTTGCAGCCATAAATATCGCTCGCCCTCGGGCCGCCTTGGCCCGGGGGTGAGCCAAGGAGGGAAAAGACCATGGAAGACTTCGTGGCTTCCGCCATCCAGAGCGGGTTCGCCATTGCCGTGGCGGCCTATCTGCTGGTGAGGATGGAAAGCCGGCTCGAAGAGCTCACCAAGGCTATCAGGGACCTGCAGGTCGCCATAGTCAACAGGGGAGGCGCCTAGCTTGAAGGTAAACAACATCTTCGTCTCCCCCCACTTCAGGCTGGCCGAATTTCAATGTAGGTGTTGCGGGTGCGTCCAACTGCACCCCGAACTGCTGGTAAAACTGGAAAACCTGCGCGACGCCTGGGGCAGCCCGCTGCTCGTCACCAGCGGCTTCCGCTGCAGCAGGCACAACCGCAGCGTCAACGGCGCCGAGGCCAGCCTGCACCTTTTGGGGCAGGCCGCCGACGTCGTCGTGCTCTACGATGTACAGAGGGAATTCACCGAATTGGCGGAAAAAATGGCCTTCGACCAGGTCATCCCCTACGGGAAGAGGAACTTCGTCCACCTGGGGGTATTCGGCCGGGACGAAAGGGTCATCCTGCCCGTGAGGCAGCATAAATGGGAAATGGCGGTGCCGCTCCATGGGGCGGCAGGAACATGAGGACATACTGCGGAGTTTCCGCCCCCTGGTGGAATCCATCGCCCGCTCCTACCGGGGCAACGGGGCCGAGTTCGAGGACCTCGTCCAGGAGGGCTACCTCGCCATACTGGAACTGCTCCCCCGCTGCAGGAACAGGGAGTACCTGGCCAAGTTCCTCAAGTGGAGGGTCAGGGCCAGAGTCCGCGCCAGGGCGGCCGCCCTCTGGAGGTGGAACCGCCCCGGCGTGAAGGTGGAGTTCGACCACGAAAAGCACTCGCCCCACTACGAGGAGCCGCTGCCCTGGACCCGCTGGGCGGCCGAAGGGATCCTCCCCGAAGGCGATGTCCGGGTCGTGCGGCTCCTGGAAGCGGGCTTCACCCAGCAGGAGATCGCCCAGCACCTGGGCGTCACCCAGCAGGCCGTCAGTTACCGGGTGGGGAGGATCAGGAAAAAGTTGCTGAAAAACGAGGAGGCAGATGGCGGGGGTCAGTAAGGGCTAAAGACCGTCAACGAATAACAGGAACCGTGAACGTAAGACCAACCCCAAGGCCAGGGCAAACGAGAGCCTTTGCGCCGCGGGGTCAAGAGCGGGGCCGCCATGGGTGCGGCCCCATTCTTTTGTCTTCAAAGACGGGCCTGATCTTGGAAAAACAAGAAGGGCGAGGGCGGGTTGAAAATAACATATTAAACGTTATAATAAATGGCGATAGGGGCCAATTGTTATAACATAATATGGTCTTGAGGTGTCGGCTATGAAGAGAAACAACGCCTTGCTCATGCTCCAGTTCCCCGTGATCTTCGATACATCGGAAGCGGTCCAGGTCCTTCGAGGATTCGGGGACCCCAACAGCAAACTGCGGGACCTTGTCCGAGGGGGTTACATTGTCCGGATCAAGCGGGGTCTTTATGCAATAGCGCCCCGGTTCCGCCGGGGCGCTTTTCCCCTGGAGGTCCTCGCCAACCGCGTTTATTGGCCGTCCTATGTCTCCCTGGAGTGGGCACTGGCCTTTCACAACCTTATCCCGGAAACGCCTCGGCAGATAACCTCGGTTGCGATGAGAAATTCTCCATCATCAAGGATGAAAAAATTCCATACCCCGGAGGGGATTTTCACGTACAGGTATATTCCTGCCGGGGCCTACTCCAGGGGAGTGGGGTCTTACGAGGCCTCTTTCGGTGATGGCGTAACCCTTTTTGCCATGGGGTTTCCCGAAAAAGCCCTGGCCGACAAGGTTTTTTTTGAAAAGGGTCTTTCACCGGTGATCAGTGAGATGCGTGAATATCTTATGGATAATTTAAGGATAGAGGAGACCGCCCTTTCGGAACTTGACTATATCTTGATGGAGGAGATTGCAGACGGTTACCGGTCAAGGAAGATAGAGGCGCTTGCCAGAGCGTTGAAAGGCAGGTAGATGCTTCTTGAATACCATGCGACATCTGGAAAATGTTCTTCGGGAAGATCTTCAGAGAGTGATACTTCTCGCTCTCAGCAGGGAGCGTTTTTTCGTGAAGAATGCTTTTTATGGGGGTACGGCTCTGAGGCTTCTTTACGGTTTGAGGCGGAGTTCCGAGGATCTTGATTTTGTTTGTCTTGAAGGGTGTGAGACTTTTTCATGGGATCCATTTCTCCCTGCCGTAGGGAAATCGGCTGCAGCTTTCGGGTTTTCGGTCTCCGGCATTGAACTGAAACCGGGGCAGAGCACCCCGAAGATGCTTGTAAGTGTGATGCTGAGAGAGAGCCTGTCCAACAGGAGGAGATATTATTCCCATGGGCAGTATCTGATCGATGCTGTCCATGCCCATAAGAAGGTAATGGTGAGGCTGGAGATAGATCTTGATGATCCCTGCCATTCGGAACCGGTAACCGAACAGGTCCTTTTACCAGCGCCCTTTTTGGTCTCGACCTTTCAAAAGCCGGATCTTTTTGCGGGGAAGATGCATGCAGTCCTTTTCAGGAGCTGGAGATCCCGGGTCAAGGGGCGTGACTGGTTCGACATGCTCTGGTACCTGGGACAGGAGATCCCTTTGAGAATCGAGTGTCTGGAAAGGAAGATGAAGCAGTCCGGCAAGTTGGAGGAAAGGGTTTCTCTTACACAGGATCTTTTTAGGGAACATTATGTTGAAGTCTGCAGAAGAGTAAATTTCCGCAAAGCTTTCGATGATGTCGAGCCTTTTCTTGAAGAGGAAGATGTCGAATTGGTAAAGGACGCTTTCACGGAAGAAAGAATGCTGCGCTTGGTGGACAGATTCAGGTTTGAGGGATAGGGAAAGGCCAAGGTGCGTGAGAATTAAGACGGAAAACCAAAAACCAAGGTGGCGGTGTTTTGGGGCTCAGTCTTGGAGCCTTTGGTTGCGGGCCTGGATAAGTCGGGTGAATTCCGCCGCCTTTTCGGGGGGGAGGAACCCTTTCCGGAGGAAAGCGATCATTTCCGGGACCTTGCGGGTTATTCTTTCAAAGGAGTTTTGGGCCTGCTTTTCATTCAGCCCGGAGGTGCGGGCGAAGGCCTCGAAATCCCTCCGATCGAGCCCTCTCTTCTTGCCGTTGACAGGTAATGCCATTTCTTCGGGGTCCACCCTTTCCGGGATGATGAGCCTGGTCGAGAGAAGGTCATAGGCGGGCGCGAGCTTGATGCCGCTATGGTCGTCGTAGATGAGGGATACGTTTTTCAGGTGCATGTCCCCGTTCCCCACCAGGAAGGAGAAGAGGACCAGGTCAAAGAACCTGGTGAGGTCGTAGCCCGGTATGGAGGAGTATTTTCTTACCAGTTTGGACATGAGCTCCATGGACCCGATGTATTTGTACTCCGACGGTTTTTCCGCCAACTGGCAGAGGTCCTCCATGTGCTTTTTGGCCATTTCCCCGGCCCTGGCGGTTTTTTCCCGCAGCCTGTCCACTCTTTTCGTTATGTAGGCCAGCCTGCCGTCGCTTAAAGGCATAAGGGCGTGGGGTACCGTTTCGATGCCGGCGATGGAGGCCAGGTGCATGGTCATGTCCTCTGTTTCAGGGAGAAAAGGGTATTCATCGGCAGGCGGCTTCAGGATGAAGGCTCCCCAGGGCCCGACGATGGTGAGCCTGGGGGGCGCGCCGCGGCCTTTCGCCAGGTGGAGAGACAGTTTAGCCTGTACTCCGGGTACGGTGATCCGAGACCGCACAGCTTCTTCGGCGAGTCGGTCGAGATCACTGACGGAGTAGGGAAGGACCGGCGGTGTCCTGGAGCCGAAGAATTTAAGGCTGCAGGTCTCATGGATAAAAGCACCTTCGTCCTCCAGGGCTGCGTAACAGTAGCCGCAAATCCTCTTCCTCTTCATTCGCTTTTCTCCTCCACGGCAGGGATCACCGATACGGCACCTACGCAGTCCTTGCAGGAGACCATCAGGAGGCCCATCCTGTCGCGAGGGTTGACTTTCCATGTTCTTTCGACCACGTCCAGGAGCCAGCCCTCGGGGATCAGGCCGTCGAAGAAGGGGTGAAGGACGGCGCTGAAGTGAGGGTCCTTTTGCAGGGGGAGGGTCAGGCTGATAGCCATAGCGTCGGGGTTGTCCAGGTACGACCGGTAGTAGGTAAAGCGGTAGCCGTCATCATCTTCCGAAAGTATGCCCGCGGGAGTGCCGAAGAAGGTTATCTCGGCCTTACGTTTCATCGGTTGTTCCCTTCCTGGCGGGTATCATCTGGTACCCGAACATGTCAAGTAACTGGTTGACCTTGTCAAGCCGCAGGGTGGGCTTGCCCTGTTCCAGCTCTCTCAGGAAACGGAGCCCGACACCTGCTCTTTCGGCCAGCTCCGCCTGGGTTATTCCGAGTTCTTTTCTTTTTCTTTTAACGAAATTTGGTAGTTTTTCGGCCATAATTACACCTTATAGGGTATAAAAAACCTTTGTCAAAGGACATTACACCCTTTCGGGTATGAAATCAATTGAGGTCAAGCCTTATCTTTATGTATACAAATGATCAAATTCAAGGTCTGACCCCAAGACGGAGCCGAGGAGGGCGGCGTCGTCGCCGAGGCTTGAGAAGCGGATGTCGAGGGTGTCCCTGAAGGGTGTGGCGGTGTAGCGCAGCACTCGCGGCTCCAGGGTCTCCACGAGGCCGGGGTTTCGGCTGAGGCCCCCGCCAAGGATGACGGCCTGGGGGTCAAGGACGTGGACCAGGGAGGCGATGAGCCTGGCGAGGGCGTCCAGGGCCCGGTCCCATACGGTGGCGACTGTAGGTTCATCGCGCCTGAGCCAAAGTCCGGGGAGGCTGCCCTTTATCCCCGCGAGGGAGAAGGCCCTGCCCAAGGCGTCGGCGCCGAAGACGGCCTCGGCGTGCCCAAGGGCTCCGCAGCCGCAGGGGGCATCGCCGCCCACGGCCAGGTGCCCCAGTTCGGCGGCCTTGCCGTAAGCCCCTGTAAGAAGTCGTCCACCGGAGACTATTCCTCCGCCGATGCCCGTTCCCAAGGTGAGCATGGCGAAGTCCGTCAGTCCCCTGGCGGCGCCGGCGGCCCACTCGCCTTTGGCGGCGCAGTTGGCGTCGTTTTCCAACAGGACCTTTCGGCCGCATGCCTGGGCGAGGGCGGACCTGAAGGGGTAGTTCACCATGAGAGGAAAGTTGGGTGCCTGGAGGACCCTTTCCCGGCGGCCGTCGAGCATCCCGGGGAAGCCGACGCCGACGGTTTTCTCCGTCCCGTCGGGGTCCAGTTTGGTTACCAGGGCCACGATGGCGCCGATTACGTCACCGGGGGAACGGCTTCCGGGGGTGGGGACGGTGTTCCTCGCGGCCACCGACCCGTCCTCGATGAGGGCCCCTTTTATGAAGTGCCCGCCCAGGTCGATGCCCAGGGCCCTCATTCAAGGTCCTTCCACTTGCGGACCAGGTTGGGGTCGCTTTTGAGCGCCCTTCCGATGCCTACGAGGTCGCACTCGCCCCGGTCCAGGAGCCGCAGGGCCGTCTCGGCGGACCTGATGCCCCCGGTGCAGATGGTGGGGATGTCGCCGGCGGCGTCCTTGACGGTGCGGCAGTAGGGGGCGAACCAGGCCTCGCCGTGCCCGTCGTAGCCGCACATGTTGCCCGAGAGGTCCAGCAGGTCGAGGCCGACGGAGGAGAACTCCGACGCCACCCATCGGGCATCGTCGATGGTCTGCCCCACGGGATCGGCCCCAGGGAAGGTGTCGGCCATCCCCAGCCTGACGGCGACGACGAGTTCGTCGCCGACGGCTTCGCGCACCGCTTCGTAGACCTCGAAGAGCAGCCTGGCCCTGTTCTTGATGCTGCCGCCATAGTTGTCGGTGCGCCGGTTGGTCATGGGGCTCAGGAACTGGCCCAGGAGGTAGCCGTGGGCCGCGTGGATCTCCACACCGGCGTAGCCCGCCCTGGCGGCCCTGCCGGCGGCCTCGAGGAAGATCACCGGTACCAGGGCGATCTCTTCGAGGGTGAGTTTGACGGGCATTATGAGGGCGGTGGACCGGGGGTGCCTTATGGGTGACGGAGCCTTGGGGAACCATTCATTTTGGAGAAGGTCCTCGTCCTCCACGTAGGAACCGGCGTGGTTCACCTGGACCAGCGCCGGGAGCCCAGCACCGGAGAAAAGCCCCGCCAGGTCTTGCTGATAGGGCAGGACCTCGTCGCGGTCGAGCAGTAGTTGGCGAAGGCGTGTTCTCCCCTCGGGATGGACGGCGTGATGCTCCAAAACGGCCAGTCCGACGCCGCTTTCGGAGACGGGTTTGTAGTATTCCAGGGTTTCCATCGTGGGCAGCCCCGTGTTGGTGCACGAGAGCGACGCCATGGGCGGAGCCACGATCCTGTTCCGCAGGCGCTGGCCCCGGATTTCAAGAGGTTCAAAAAGAAGGGTCATGAAGGCATTCCTCCCATCAGACGTTGAATCTTATCTCTATGATATCTCCGTCCCGGACGATGTATTCCTTTCCTTCCAGCCCCAAGAGGCCCTTCTCGCGGCAGACGGCGTTGGAGAAGCCGCTGGTTTCGAAGTCGTCATAGTGGACCACCTGGGCCCTGATGAAGCCCCTGGCTAGGTCGGTGTGGATAGCGCCGGCGGCCTCCAGGGCGGTACCACCCTTGCGGAGGGTCCAGGCCTTGACCTCGTCCTTGCCGATGGTGAAGAAGCTGATGAGTCCCAACCGGGAGTAAGCTTCGCGGATGAGCCGCTCCCTCCCGGGTTCCGTTATCTCCAGTTCGGCCATGAACTCGGCCTGTTCATCGGGGGGGAGTTCGGCCATTTCCATCTCCATGCGGCCGAAGACCTTGGCGAATCCCAGTCCCCTGTCGGAGGTGAGCTTCTCCATATCGTCATACCAGGGGAGGTCCGCCGAGACCTGGGTCTCGTCGAGGTTGAGGACCACCAGTTCCGGTTTCTGGGTGAGGAAGGTGAAGCCCCGCAGGGCCTTTTCGTCCTCTCCGGAGAGGGTGATCTCCCTCAGGGGTCGCTCCTCGTAGAGGTGGTCGCGGCACCGCTCCAGCAGGGCTCTTTCGGCCTCCTCGGCGGGGGTGGGTCTTTTCTTTTCGGCCAGTTTGCCGAGCCTGTTCTCGATCGCGGAAAGGTCCCTCAGGATGAGTTCCGTCTCGACGATGTGCCAATCCCGGACAGGGTCGATGGTTTCTTCCGAGTGAGGGACGTCGGGGTTGTCGAAGCAGCGCACCACGTGCACCAGGGCGGCCGATTCGGCGACGAAGGAAAGGAAGGAATTGCCCAGCCCGGCGCCCTTGCTGGCATCCCGGGAGAGGCCGGCCAGGTCGACGAATTCCACCGTGGCGGGCGTGGCCTTCCGAGGGTGGCAGACTTCCGACAGTTTATCGAAGCGGGCGTCGGGCACGGGGATCACGGCCCTGTTGGGGTCGGTCTTCCCCCCGGCGTAGGGCTTGACCTCGGCGCCTGCCTTGGTGACGATGTTGAACAGGGTGGTCTTGCCGGAAAGCGGCAGGCCCACGATTCCGCAACTGAGCATGGACTTCACCTCGTAGATAGTTTATCACTCCTTGGTGATTGGGGTCAGACCTTGAATTTGAGCATTTGTATACATTAGGGGGCAGGAAGGGTAAGTTCCGTAAATCGCAAATCGTGAATCGGGAATCGGGAATCGTGAATCGGAAGGGCGAAATCCGTGAATCGTAAATCGGGAATCGTGAATCGGAGGGCAAAATCCGTAAATCGTGAATCGTTAATCGGAAAGCCAAGGCTTAGGGGCAAAAAGCGGGGAAGCGGGATGGGGAGATGAGATGGCGGCGAAGGAGCGGGAGAGGATCGGGAGGGAAAATGAGGGTGGAAGGTTGAACCAATACTGTCGTTTGGGGGCATGGGATCGAGGGGGCCTAATGCAAGGGCAGACCCCGTGCCGCCTTGGATGGCAAGGGATCTAGGACGAAACTGACAGCATGAGGGTGAATATAAGGACTTTGATGGAAGAACCAGAGACAAAGACTAGGTGAAAAGCAAGGGCATAGACCAGGAGTAGGAGTAGGAGTAGGAGTAGGAGCAGGACCAGGAGCAAAAACCAAGGGTAAGGCCAGTGACAGTGACAGTGGCAAGGGCAAGGGCAAGGGCAAGGGCAAGGGCAATAAACAGCATTATTCGGCGGGTTCTGGTAGGATGGGATATTGATGATCACGGGAGGTGAGATAGATGAGGCGTGGATTCCTTTTGACATCCCTGGCGGTGATGTTGTTGACGCTGTTTTGCGGCGCGGCCCCGGCGGCGGTGACGGCGGGGCGCGTGGACGTCTACCCCGGGGAAGCGGTCGTGAGAATGAGCCTGGCCGCTGAGCCCGAGATGTCCTTGGAGCTGCCCTCGGCCTTTGACCCCTCTTCGGTCACGGTGAGTGGCGAGGGCGGTGTGAAGGTGACCCGTCTCGACGTTAGGGAAGTCCCCCGGACGGGGTGGGTGCCGCCATCGCTGGCCACCCTCTCCGAGGAAATGGAAAAGGCCCATGCCCAGGTGGAGGTCCTCTCCTCCAGGGCCGCCTCGATCGCCCAGGGGGTGAAGCACCTGGAGGCGGCCGTGCCCGAGGGGCTGAAAGAGGCGGAGCTGACGGCCTACATAGATACGGCTTTGAAGAAAAGAGAGGCCCTGGAGCTGAAGGCGTCGGAGACCAAGGGGCTCCTGGAGAAGGCCCAGAAGGAACACGAGGCCCTGAAGGCCGAGTACGAGGGACGCTTCCCCGGCCGGCCCGACAGGATCGTCTTCGTGACCTTTTCGACGGAGGGCAAGGGGCAGGTCCTGCTGACGGCCCGGACCGACAGCGCCCGTTGGAGGCCGCTCTACAGGCTGGAACTGGACAGTTCGACGGGGGAGATCCGGGGCGTCTACGGCGTCGAGGTGAACCAGAAGAGCGGCATCGACTGGGACGGCGAGATCGTGTTCCATACCGCCACGCCCAGGGGCGGGGTCAGTATCCCCGATATGCCCCCGCTGATAGCCGATATCCATGACCCGACCAAGAACGCAAAGGGCTTCGCTCTCGCCATGAGGGCGGCTGCCCCCGCTCAGGACGTTGCCGCCGGGGAGTACCTCGAGGAGGGGCTCACCGACGTGGCCATCAGGACCAGCGCGGCGGTCAACGGTTCCGGCGAGGACGTGACCATCGACGCGGGGACCTTCACGGAAAAGGGTGAGGTCTCGCTGGTCTGCATCCCCGAGTACTCGCCTGAAGCCTGGACGGTGGCGACGGTGAAGTCCCTCGGAAGGGCCTTGCTGCCCGGCGAGGCGAGGCTCTCCGTCGACGGCAAGGACACGGGCAGGACGCGCCTCGAGGCCCTCTCCATGGGGCAGGAGGCGGTATTGCCCTTCGGGACGACGCCCCTGGTGACGGCGAAGCGGGAGGAGATGATCCCCACCACGGGCACCAGCTGGATCGTGAAGGGCAAGCACCAGCGGGGGTATATAATAACGGTGAGCAACGGCCTGGACAAGGCCGTGAAGGTAAGGGTGAAGGACCGGGTGCCCGTGCCGGCCAACGAGGCGATCAAGGTCCAGGACGTGATCCTTTCCCCGGCGCCTGCCGAGAGGGAGGAGAAGGGTTTCCTCACCTGGGAGATCGCCCTCGACAAGGGGAAGAGCAGCCAGGTAAGCGTGAAGTATACCGTGACCTACCCCTCGGACAAGGAGCTGATCTTCCGCTGAGAGCGGGCCTCCCGAGAGGGAAAGGAGCCTTGAATGCGTGAGGAGGAACTGACCGAGAGCATCGAAATGTACATGGGAAGGCTGAAGTCGCTGGGCTTCAGGCTGACCAACCAGAGGCGGATCATCGTGGAGACGCTCCTGCGCCACCTCGGGACACACCTGAACGCCAGGGAATTGCTCGAACTGGCCCAGCGGGAGGACCCCTCCATAGGGATAGCCACGATATACCGGACCATTGAACTTTTGAACAGCCTGGGCATGCTGAACATGGTGAACCTCGAGGAGGGCTTCCTGCGCTTCGAGGTGCCCGACGAGCAGATGCATTTCCACGTCTTCTGCCGGTCCTGCGGCAAGCTGGTGCACCTCGACGATGAGAACAGAAAGATGGCCGTCGTGAAGGAGTGGGCCGAGCGGGAGGGTTTTGAACTGCTGCCCCAGACCTTCGAGATGGCGGTGATCTGCGCCGAGTGCCGGGAGAAGGGCGTCCTCGACGAGCCCTTCGAGGTCTTCGGCATGGGCGGCAGGCGCCGGTGCAGGAGGCACCACGGGGGCAGGATGCGCTGAAATATCAGGGCGATGTGGTATTATCTCGGGACCGGAAACATCCTTGAAAGGGAGTGATGGAGTATGAGGTCGAAAAGGGTGAAGTGGGCGGCGGTTCTGGCGGCCGCAATGCTCCTGGGGGTTGCATCAGCGGCGATGGCCCAGTCCTCCTACACGGGGACCTACAGGGGGACCTTCATCGGCGACGACTACGGCTGGTTCGTCGTAGAGGTAGAGCCCGGCGGGACCATCAGCGGGACCGTCCATTCCAACGTGGCCCTCATGGACCTGGAGGTACAGGGAAGGTGGGAACTGGGCGGGGACTGCGAGTTCATGACCGTCGGCGGGGAGGGCGCCTCCATCTACTTCCTGGGGCGGATCGATTTCATGAACCGCTTCCTCGGCAAGTGGTCCTTTGACGACCACTCCGGGAGGGGTTCCTTTTACGGGATCCTGCAGAAGGACTGAGGCCCCGGGCGGTCAGCGACGGCCCCATGCGCTATGACACCTCGCTCCTGACGGAGCAGGATATATACCTTTTCAGGGAAGGGCGCCATTGCCTGCTTTACGAGAGGCTCGGCGCCCATTTTCTTGACCCGGGGGGTGAAGCGGGGACCCACTTTGCTTTATGGGCGCCGTCGGCGAAGGGCGTCTCCGTGGTGGGCGACTTCAACGGCTGGGACGAAAAGGTCTGTACCCTGAAGCCCCGGTGGGACTCCTCGGGCATCTGGGAGGGCTTCGTGCCGGGGGTTCGGCCGGGAGCCCTCTATAAGTACTTTATCCGTTCGCCCGGCGGCGACGCCCTGAAGGGCGACCCCTTCGCCCGCCGCTGGGAGACGCCGCCCGGGACGGCCTCGGTGGTCTGGGACGGCTCCCACGCCTGGGGGGACGGCCGGTGGATGGCCGAGCGGGCCGGGCGGAAGGCCCTGGAGAGCCCCCTTTCGATCTACGAAGTGCACCCGGGGTCCTGGAGGCGCGACGCCGGCGGGGGATTCCTGTCCTGGCGCGAGATGGCCCCCCTGCTGGCCGGGTACGCCGTGGAGATGGGCTTCACCCACGTGGAACTGATGCCCGTGATGGAGCATCCCTTCTACGGCTCCTGGGGATACCAGGTGACAGGGTACTTCGCCCCGACGAGCCGCTTCGGGAGCCCCGAGGACCTGATGTGTCTCGTCGACACCCTCCACAGGGCGGGGATAGGGGTGATCCTGGACTGGGTGCCCTCCCACTTCCCCGACGACCCCCACGGGCTGGCGAGGTTCGACGGGACCCACCTCTTCGAGCACGCCGACCCGAGGAAGGGCTTCCACCCCGACTGGAAAAGTTGCATCTTCAACTACGGGCGGGACGAGGTGCGGTCCTTCCTGCTGAGCAGCGCCTCCTTCTGGGCCGACCGGTTCCACGCCGACGGGATAAGGGTCGACGCCGTGGCCTCCATGCTCTACCTGGACTACTCCAGGAAACGGGGCGAGTGGGTCCCCAACATCCACGGCGGGAAGGAGAACCTGGAGGCCATAAGGTTCCTGAGGGACCTCAACACGGCCCTCTACAGGGGCTTCCCGGGCATCGAGACCTTCGCCGAGGAGTCGACGGCGTGGCCCATGGTGACCCGGCCCGTCCATACCGGGGGGCTGGGTTTCGGGCTGAAGTGGAACATGGGGTGGATGCACGACACCCTCTCCTACCTGTCTAAGGACCCCGTCTTCCGGAAGCACGAGCACGACCGGCTGACCTTTTCGGCCTGGTACGCCTTTTCGGAGAACTTCGTGCTGCCCCTCTCCCACGACGAGGTGGTCCACGGGAAGGGCTCGCTCTTCGGGAAGATGCCCGGCGACGAGTGGCAAAAATTCGCCCACCTGCGGCTACTGTTCGGGTACATGTTCGCCCACCCGGGCAAGAAGCTGCTCTTCATGGGCGGTGAGTTCGCCCAGGTGGGGGAGTGGGACCACGAGGGGCAACTGGAGTGGGAGCTGCTGGAGCGGGAGCCCAACGGCGGCCTCCGGCGCTGGGTGGGGGACCTGAACAGGGTCTACAAGGCGAAGAAGGCCCTTCACGAACAGGACTGCTCCCCGGAAGGTTTCCGGTGGGTCGACGCCAGGGACCGCGACAACAGCGTCATCTCCTTCCTGCGCTTCTCCAAGGGAGGGGAGGCCGTGCTGGCGGTCTGCAACTTCACGCCCGTGCCCAGGCACGGCTACGTCCTGGGGGTGCCCAGGGGCGTGACCTGGAGGGAAGTGCTGAACAGCGACGCCGCGGTCTACGGCGGGAGCGGGTTGGGCAACCTGGGCGGGGTCGAGGCCGTGGAGGAGTCCTCCCACGGTTTTCCCTGGAGGGTCTCGGTGACGTTGCCGCCGCTGGGAATGCTTTTATTGGAGGCAGAAGGGCAAAGGCCGTAAATCGTGAATCGTGAATCGTGAATCGGAAACCAAAAACCGTGAATCGTAAATCGTTAATCGGAAGGACAAAACCTTAAGAGCGGTAGACCGAAGGGCAAGGCGACAGGAGAGGCGTCAGGCAACAGGGAAAACCTAGGGGCGTGAGACAGTTTTATGACCAGGTGCGTTTGTATCCACGGGCATTTTTATCAACCACCCAGGGAGGACCCCTGGACGGGGAGGGTGGGGCGCCAGGTGAGCGCGCTGCCCTACCACGACTGGAACGAGCGGGTGACCATCCAGTGCTACGGGCCCAACGCGGCGGCCCGGCTCCTTGACGGTTCGGGGAAGGTGCGCCGGAGGCTGAACAACTATTCGAGGATGAGTTTCAACTTCGGCCCCACGTTGCTTTCGTGGATGGAGGAGGCCAGCCCGGAGACCTATTCGGCCATCCTCTCCGCCGACGGTGAGAGTGCGGGGCGCTTTTCGGGCCACGGCGGGGCCATGGCCCAGGCCTACAACCACATGATAATGCCGCTGGCGTCGGCCAGGGACAAGAGGACCCAGGTCGCCTGGGGGAAGAGGGATTTCCGGCACCGCTTCGGGCGGGACCCGGAGGGTATGTGGCTGCCCGAGGTGGCCGTGGACCTGGAGACGCTGGAGGTCATGGCGGAAGCGGGGATCCTTTTCACGATCCTGGCGCCCCACCAGGCATCGAGGGTTCGGGAGGGGGGGTCCTGGCGCGATGTCACCGGCGGGGGGTTTGACACGACGGTGCCCTACCGGTGCGAACTGTCCTCGGGGAGGAGCATAGCCCTCTTCTTCTACAACGGCGCGCTGGCCAACGATATCGCCTTCGGCAACCTCCTGGAGAACGGGGGTACCTTCGCCGGCCGGATGATCGACGGGGCCCGGGGGGAGGGGGCGAGGCTCTCCCACGCGGCCGTCGACGGCGAGACCTTCGGCCACCACCGACGCTTCGGCGAGATGGCCCTGGCCTACTGCCTGGAGACGGTGGAGGAGGGCGGCGGAGCAGAGTTGACCGTCTATGGCGAGTTCCTGGAGAAGCACCCCCCGACGGCGGTGGTCGAGATCATCGGGAACACGTCCTGGAGCTGCACCCACGGCGTGGAGCGTTGGAGGTCCGACTGCGGGTGCAGGGCCGGGGACCACTCCGAGTGGCACCAGCGGTGGAGGAAGCCCCTGAGGGAGTCCCTGGACCGCCTCCGGGAAGAAGTGGACCGCCTCTTCGAGGAAGCCGGGGGCGAATGCTTCGATGACCCCTGGGAGGCCCGGGACGGGTACATCGACGTCCTCCTGGGCGGCGGAAGGCCGGAGGGGCGGGCGGAGGACCTGCTGGAGATGGAGCGATTCGCCATGCTCATGTACACCAGCTGCGGGTGGTTCTTCGACGACATTTCCAGGATCGAGACGGTCCAGGTGCTGGGTTACGCCGCCAGGGCGGCGCAGCTGGCGGGGGAGGTCTCCGGGAAGGATGTGCTGGGGCCCTTTTTGAAGTCCCTGGAGGAGGTGCCGGGCAACACGGAAGAGGTCCCCGACGCCAGGAGAGCCCTGGAGGCCGCCTTCGGGGAGAGGCTTGGCATCGCGGGGTGAGGCCCCTTCGAAGGCCCATCGCTTCACCCATGGTTCGACGCGATGTCAGGGGCGAGGGTTTGGCGCCCTTGAAATTTACGCTAAAATAAACGATACTGCGAACGTTGGAATCGGATCACCCCATACAAGGAGGGAAGCTTTATGGCAAAGGCAGTAGTTGACAGGGATCTTTGTATCGGTTGCGAAGCTTGCGTGGGGACCTGCCCCGTGTCGGCCATCAGCATGGAGGAGGGGAAGGCCCAGGTCGATCCCGATACCTGCATCGAGTGCGGTGCCTGCGTGGCGGTCTGCCCCGTGAGTGCTATTTCCCAGTAGTTGACGGGGTAACGTTCTTTCGGGGGGCGCTTCCCCAGGGAAGGGGCCCCTCTTTTTTTATCTTTTATCTTTCGAGGGACACTGCCCATGCCGACTGAAAGGACCGCCCGATGGCTGAGGTTCGCCTGGGTGGCGGGCATCGTGGCCTTTTTGGTTATCTCGATCATGCCCTTGGGCCGGTCGCCCCTCCCCGAGGCGGCGATGGTCGACAAGGTGGCGCACTTCGGGGTCTTTCTCGTCCTGGCGCTCTTTCCGACGGCCGGCGGTGCCGTCAGGACAAGGACGGTAGTGATGGTGCTCGTCCTCCTGGCCCTGGCCTCGGAGGGACTCCAGGCGATGGTTCCCTTCAGGAGCTACGAGGCCGCCGATGTGGCGGCCGATCTGCTGGGCATGCTTTCCGGGCTCGCCCTGGGTGCTTTTCTTTCCAGTTTCCGGCAGCGGTTATAATGTTCGACGACAATATCGATGATGAAGGCTGGTGAAGTGCCATGGCAGACTCAGGCAAGTCGATCGAGGAGGAAGTCCTCGGCGTAATGGAGAGGAACCTGCAGAGCATATGGGACGGGGACGTGGCAGCCTACCGGGAGACCACTTCCGAGGACTGCACTTTCTTCGAGTGGTACATTTCCCCCCAGAGGATAGACGGCCTGGATTTCCACCTGAGGGAACTACGGGTGCACCGGCTGGTGGTCGGCGGCGGCCCCACCCGGCTGGGGTCGGAGGACCAGACCCTGGAGCACGAGGTCCTGAATCCCCACGTCCAGGTCTATGGGCCGACGGCGATCGTTACCTTCACCCTCATGGTGAGGGCCGCATCGCCGGGGAACGTGGTGCACAAAAGCCATAACGAGACCAGGGTCTTCCATGATTTCGGCACCGCGGAAAAGCCCGAGTGGAAGCTGGTCCACTGCCACAAGTCGCCCATCGCCACCCCGGACAGCCTGCCCGTCCTGAGGTCCTAGGGTGATGACAGAGGCATGGGGGCCGTAAGGGACTTCCTGGCCTGTTTCAGGATGGGACTGCCCCTGCCGGTCTGCCTGGAGGGGGCCCGGGGGAGGTGCCTCGTCCATGTCTCCGACACGCCGTCGGCGTTCTACGGCGACCTCGATAAACTCCTGGGGTACCTCGAACCCCTTTGCCTCGTCCACACGGGTGACCTGGTGGACGAGGTCAAACTGGGCCTGAGGCCGGGCGACGACGCCCTTTTCCGGCGCAAGCTGAAGGGCCTGGTGAAGGCCATGGGCAAGGTCCCGGGCGAGAGGGTCACCATAGTGGCCGGGAACCATGACCTCGCCGGGGAGATCCACCCGGCCTTCCCCCGGGCGAAGGTCTTCGAGCGGGGGGTGAGGCTGTCCCTCTGCGGACTGGATGTGGCCCTGGCCCACTCCCGGGAGGAACTGCCCCAGCCGCCGGCGGCCTTCAACCTCTTCGGGCACAACGCCGACGTGATGCCCGACAGCGAGGGCGTCCGTTACCTCAACGGCGTCCTCGGGATAAACGTGATCCTCGTCGAAAGCGGTGAGGTGTCGGTGCTGCCCTACCCCCTCTACGTGGACGACGCCAGGTCCTGCAAGCGGAAAAGGGGCCTGTGACCAGGGAGGGGTGAGGGGATGCTTTCGCTTGTGAGGGGCGGCACGAGGGGGATGTTCCTCAGGTACAGGGACGAGTCGGTCCTGGGGGCGCTGGCCGGGGAGTTCCCCCTGGAGGAGAAGCGCTACAAGGACGCGCTGGACCACTCCGACGAGGGACAGACGCTCATATTCGCCTTCAGCCGGGGCGGCCACCTGGCGGACTCGAGGGTCTTCCTCTCCGACGTGGGGCCCACGGAGATCCTGGTCTTCCTCCTGAACGGGAAGTATTGCGACAAGGTGGACGAGGTGAGGACCCTTCCCAGGACCATACTGTTCAGGGTGGACGGGGACTTCCCGGAGATAATCGAGCAGATGAGGCAAGATTACGACGGGAAGGTCGGGAGGATCCCCTTCTTCCTGCGCTGGGGCGACGCCGGCGACTGGGTGGCCGTCATGTTCACCCGGAACAACCTGAACCGACCGATCGACATGAAGGACCTCTTCCCCGAGGTGCTCTACGTGAAGATGCCCTACGAGAAACTCTTCAGGAGCCTCCGGAGCAGGGCCATGTCCTACTTCAACGAGGCCCGGGGGTACGCCGACTGGAAGAACCTGGAGATCCGGGTTTACGACGTGTGGGAGAGGTACCCCCTCCAGGCGAAGAGGCTCCGCCTCGTGCTGGACGAACTGGAGATAGGCCTCGTGCTGGGCGAGGGCCGGGGGAAGGATTACGCCCGCATCCTGATGCAGCTGATCATCTACCGGTTCCAGCTGGCCACCTTCCTGGAGCCCGAGCAGGTGAAGGGCATGCTCATGGGGATGGAGTACGGCGCCTCCGGGAAGCGCCTGGTGGACCTGGACCTTTTCGAGGGGAAGAAGAAGTACAGCTGGGGCGCCAGGTCCGAAAAAGGCGAGGACCGGGCGAAGGCCGGCGCCAGGTTCAGGGAGAGCCTGATGGAGGGGCTGCTGCCCTCGACGAGGGAGGAACTGGCCAGGATAGAGAAAGAATTGGAAGGGCTGGAGCGGTAGCCCTCTTTTGCCCCGCCGCGGGGTCTAGAGGGAGGTCCAGCTCTTGAAGCCGCGGCCGAGGACCTCCGAGGCGTCGGAGACGATCATGAAGGCCTTGGGATCGTTGACGGAGAGGTGGCGTTTCAGGTCGACCGTCTGCCGCGGGGTCAGGACGCAGAGCAGGGCCGGTCGCTCCTGGTGGGTGAAACCGCCCTCGCCGTGGAGGATCGTGACGCCCCGGCGCAGTTCGCTGGTGATGAAGTCAGCGGTCTCACCGGGGTGGTTGCTGATGATGATAACCTGCCTCCTCCGATCGAAGGAGCGCAGGACGTTGTCGGTCAGTAGGCCGTTGACGAAGATGCTGACGAGCCCGTAGACGGCCCCCTCGAGCCCGATGATGAAGACCGACGCCCCGAGGATGACCAGGTTTATGTAGAAGGAGAAACGTCCCACCTCGATCCCGTAGCGCTTCCTGAGGGCCACCACCAGCACGTCGGTGCCGCCCAGGGAGCTCCCCGACCGCAGCACCAGCCCGCCCCCCAGCCCCTTGATGACCCCCGAGAGGATAGCCACAAGGAGCAGCTCGTTGAGCTGGGGGTGGGGCATGCCCTCCATGACCTTGAGGAGCACCGTCATGAGGGCCACGGCGTAGACGGTCCACCCCACGAAGCGGAGGGAGAGCTCCTTGAGCCCCCAGGCGAGGAGGATGACGTTGCCCACCCCCACCACCCACGCCGGGGAGATGCCGTAGGCGTAGTTGGTGAGGACGGCGACCCCCGCCACGCCCGAGGTGGGGAGGCGGTAGGGGAGCGTCAGGGCCATGATGCCGAAGGAGACCAGGAAGGTGCCGAAGGACACGAGGGCAAACGTCGGCAGTTCCCTTCGGATCGTCAACGCGGCCTGGTTCACGTATTTAACGGGGTCCCATCTCATGGGATAGAGTATAATCCCTCCGTGCGAGGCTTCAAAGCCCGTGGGTTGCCCACGTGTTACAATGGGGCCGATTCCGTAGCAAAGGGGGATTTGGGGAAAAAAATGCAGATGCCGATGCAGATAAGTCTTGACGAGGTGCTGTCCATGCTCCTGGCCAGGGTGGACAGCCTGGCCTTCAACGATGAGAACCTGAAGACGAAGTTCAACATCCTGGCCAGGGCCATGTACCGCAAGGGCCTGATCTCCGATGAGGACATCGTCGATTCCATCCGCGAGGAGCACAGGATCCTTGCCGACCTGGGCCTCATCCAGGAGGTCCCCGCCGACGACGTGATCCGTACCGTCGCCGAGGGGATCCTCCAGTGGGTCAAGGGCGACGTAGGGGCCATCAAGAAAGCCATGGAGGATTACGAGAAGAAGCTGCAGGAACTGGCGAAGCAGCAGGCGGAGAAGCCGAAGATCGACGTGGCCTCGCCGGCGGTCCTCCAGCAACTGGACATGCTCAGCGGTAAAGGCAAGGGGAAGAGCAAGCTCATCTACTGATCTTGGCCTCGCTTCGGAAGGGTCCCGGCGTTCGCCGGGACCCTTTTTCATAAGGGCCGCCGGCGCGGCGGGGGGTGGTGCGGTTGGCTCCGGTCTTTTCGGTCATCTTCGTCCTTTTCTCGGCCCTCCTGGGGGCTTCCATGGGTTCCTTCCTCAACGTGGTGGCCGCGAGGACCGTGGAGGGCCGCCCCTGGTGGGGGAGCGAGCGTTCCCGGTGCGACATCTGCGGCAAGGTGCTGTCCGCCGTGGAGCTGGTACCTCTTTTGTCCTGGTTGGGCTTCTCAGGGCGGTGCCGCTCCTGCGGGGCGAAGATCCCCGCGAGGTACCTGCTGGTGGAAGTCTTCGGGGCCGCGGTGGGCGGCCTCATTGCCTGGAAGTGGGGACCCTCGGCGACGGCGGCCTTCGCCGCCGTGGTGGCCGCGGGGCTCTTCCTGAACGCCCTGACGGACCTCTACAGCGGCTATGTCTACGACCTCCTCGCCTGGGGGCTCGGCCTAGCGGGGCTGGCTTTGCGGGTCTTCGGAGGGTGGGGCGCCCTGGCGGACGGCCTTCTGGGCGCGGGGCTGGGGTTCGCCGTCATAGCGGTGATCATCATCGTCAGCCGGGGAGGCATGGGTTGGGGCGACGCCAGCCTGGCGGCCGGGATGGGGGCCGCCCTGGGGTGGCGCCTGGCGGCCTGGGGCCTCTACACTGGTTTCATGATGGGAGGCCTGACGGCCCTTGCCCTGCTCCTCTCGCGGAGGGTCAGGCGAAAGGACCCCATCCCCCTGGGGCCGTTCCTGGCGGCGGGAGGGGTCCTGTCGATGCTGACGGGGTCATGGTTTTTCTCGTACCTCGGCATGGCGCCGGGCTGGCCCTGGGGTTAGAAAAGCGCCCGGCCCAGGTAGGAGGAGATCAGCTCCAGGGGTTTCAGGGAGGGGGACCCCCTGTAGTTGCGAAAGGCGTGGTCCGCCCCCTCGATGACGACGAAGCCCTTCCTTTCCGGCGGCAATGGGGCCGCCTCCACCAGGGCCTGGCAGTCCTCCTCGCTGAAGGTGGAGTCCAGCGTGCCCCAGAAGGAGATGAGCCTTTCCGCTTTCATCCGCCCCGCGGCCTCGGCCAGGAGCCGACCGTCGGGCATGGTGTCGAGGATCGGCAGGTCCAGGGCGAGTTCCGCCTCGGGGCGGACCCTCATCCCCGAACCGGCCAGGATGATGCCGGCGGGGGTGAAGGAAAGGGAGCCGTTGCCGGCGGCCAGGACGGCATGGATCCCCCCGAGGGAGAACCCGAAGAGCCAGACCTTGCCGGGGGCGGCTACAGCGGTGGCCGCCTCGATGCCCGCCACGGCGTCGGCGTGGTCCTGACGGAAGGTCTTGCCCCGGAAGGCCTCGTGGGCCCAGGCCTCCCTGTCCTCGCAGAAGGTCTCCCGGTCCCGCCTCCGGCGACTCGTCTCCACGATGGCGCACCTGGCACCGAGCTCGAGGAGCATCCGGGCGAGGTCGCCGTACTTGTTCCCCGGGGCCGGACCGGCGCACCCATGGACGCCGTGGAGGAGCACCACCAGGGGGGCGTCGGCGCGGGTCCCTGGCCCTTCCATGATATGGACGGGGACGAGGCCGTCCCCGAAAGTCCCGGGCGCGTCCAGCCTTTTTGTCTCCAGGTCGAGGGCCCCTTTCTTCACTTGGTATGGCTCTTTGGGCATCTAGAGTTTATCATAGGGACGAGGCGAAGCACTTACCATGGGGAGGCTCACCGATCGTGACCGACGTCTGCGACTGGCTCAGGGAGAGGGACCTGGAAGGGATCTGCGGGGATATCCTGGAACAGATATCCATGCCGCTGATCGCCGGGAGCGTCGTCGAGGATCGACTGGTGGTGGAGTCGGCCAACGGTTTTTTCGGCGACCTCATCGGCAAGGCCTGCCCGGAACTGCCGGAAGCCCTGGACGTCCTGCTTTCCGGGCTGCCGGGGCCCAAGGACCTGGAACCCCTCCTGCGGGCGGTCACGGCGAAGGGATGGAAGACCTTGTGCTGGGCCCTCGTCCCCGGGGAGATGGAGCTCGACCTCAGCTGCTGGAGCGACGGCGAGCGTTTCGTGGCCTTCTTCCACGACCTGTCCCCCCACGAGTTCCAACGCAGGCTCCTGGGTATGGGGGAGCGCCTCACCCAGGCCCTCGGGCTCTTCGACGCGAAGGGCACCATACCTCAATTGCTCCTGGAACTGGTGGAGCACGTGGGAGTGGACTGGGCCGGCATCTTCGTCTGGGACGGGGTTGGGCAGAGGTGGATGCTCTCCCTGGAAGAGGCCCACCCCGGGGAGTACGGGCTCGGCGAGAAGCAGAGCGCCCTCACCTTCGCCAGGAAACTGTCCGAGGCTCAGGGAGGGCCCTTCGGCCACCAGTTCGGCGGCCTGGCGATCCAGGAGGGGTCGAAGTGGTGGGTCCCCTGGGCCTGCGAGGGGCGCGAGTGGGAACCCTTGATGACGGAGGCTGGCTTCGGGTCACTCTTCTGCGGGGTGCTGCTGACCGGCTCGGCGCCGGCGGTCCTCCTCTGCCTCGCCAGGGCCGGTGGGGTCTTCGCGAAGATAAACAGGGGCGTGCTGGAGGCCCTTTGGCCCGTGTTCCTCTCCTCGGCCGAGAGGAACCGCGCCGTGGAGGGGATCACCAGGCTTTACCCCCGCGACCCCGTATCGGGTCTTTTCGCCCGGGACATGACCCTGGGGCTCATGAAGGTGGAGATGGACCGCTCCAGGCGCTACGGGTACCCCCTTACGGTCATGGCGGTGGAGGTCACCAACCTCGACAGGGTCTGGGCCACCGGCGGTGAGGAGGCCGTCGCCGAGACGGTCCAGGTGCTCTCCCGGGAGGTGCTGAAGAACCTCAGGAGCGTGGACATCGGCGGGAGGGTGGGCGACGGCCGGATCGTCGTCCTGCTGCCCCATACGCCCTTCGAGGGCGCCGAGGTGGTCTCCGGTAGGATAAGGTCCCGGCTGGGGGCGATATCGCCGTCGCAGAGCCTGTCGGTGGAGACGGAAGTGAGGATCGCCCTCAGGAGCGACGATTGCGAGGAGCCCGAGGACCTTCTCGCCCGGCTCGGCTTCATGGGCGACGGCCAGGGGTCCTCATGACAGGTCGGAAAGCCCCGACAGGAACTCCACGGCCCTTTCCAGGTCTTCCGGGGGAGGCACCCTGAGCCTGACGGCCGAATCGTCAAGGTCCAGGTAGGCTGACCCGGGTTCGCTGTCGATCCCCAGGCGGGCCAGGATCTCGAAAAGGTTTCCCCTCCGGCGGCGGGCCATCATGATAGGCGTCGACGGGTGGGTGACAGCCACTTCCATGTCCTTGCCACCCGTCAGGGCGTCCAGCATGGCGGCCTTGGCACTTTTCACGTAGGACTTCGTTCGCTCGAGGAATTCCGGATCCCCCAGGGCCGCCATCGCCGTCTTGATGCCCGGCAGGCTCACGCCGAAGGGGCGCTGGAGCAGTTGGTAGATCTGGAGCAGTTCAGGGTCTCCGATGACGGCGTAGCCGACGCGCATGCCGGCCAGGCCCCAGGCCTTGGAGAAGGACCGGGTGACGATGCAGTTGGGGCGCTTTACGGCCACGGCGGACTCCTCCAGGGGGAGGTAGTCCCCGTAGGCCTCGTCGACGATGACCCAGCACCCCCTCCCGAGGCATTCGGCCACTACCGTCTCGAGGTCCTGGAGGGGGAGGACCTGCCCCGTGGGGTTGTGGGGCCTGTCGATGAAAAGTACGTGGGGGCGCAGCCTGGCGGCCCTCATCCAGGTCTCGAGGTCCGCCTCGAAGCGGGGTCCCTTGAGGAGCACCGGGTGGTAGCGGACGCTGCCCTGCATGGCCTGGAGGGGCATGTCGGTGAACTGGGGGGAGACGCCCGAAAGGAGGGAACCCGGCGGGAGCAGCAAGCGGGTGAGGGTCACGAGCACGTCCATCGACCCCTGCCCCAGGACGATCCTGTCCGCCAGCCCCTCGTCCCCCAGGTAGCGGGCGATGGCCGCCGTGAGGTCCTTGGCCACCGGGGGCGGGTAGTCGCCGATGTTCCAGTCCCCGCAGGAGCCGAGCAGTTCCTTGACGGCCGGCGGGACCCCCAGGGGGTTGGTGCCGAGCCCGCAGTTCACCAGGGACGAACTGGGGAGGCGGTGGAGCTGGCTTTTGCTCCTCCGCGCGAAGCTTTCCTGGGTCATTTCAAGGATATGTCTCGGGAGCCTTCCCTTCCACAAGTTGAACCCCTCCTGACGGGTGTTATGATATAATACCGGTGCAACGGGTAAAAGAGAACAGGCCCTGCGGTGTTCGTGAACATGGTGAAGTGCCTTGAGCCAACACCCGGTCGTGGGAGACCGATCTACCCGCCGGCAATGGTGGCGCCGAGGCGCTACCCCGCAAAGGCGGGTGAGGTTTCCACCTAGTTTGGAACGGGTCAAGGCCTTCGTGTCACGGCACTCGCGGGGGTTTCTTCTTTTGCACGGGGAGCGGGGTATGGGGGCCATGGGTCTTCATGCCCCGTTTTCTTTACTTCTTACCGAGGAGGCGGATTCGATGGCTGTCGCCGCGCCCTTCTGGCACCCGTCGATGGCACGGGGTTTCATCCTCGACTGGGACGGGGTCCTGGCCGACACGAAGCTGGATTTCGGCCCCATCAGGGCCAAGTACTTCAAGGGCGAACGGGTCCCCCTGGTGGAGGCCGCCGACATGCTGGAGCGGAGCCGTCGGGCCGACCTGGAGAGGGAGCTCTACGAACTGGAGATGGAGGGCGCGAGGAAGGCGACGCCCGTTCAGGGTGCCCACGAACTGCTGGAGTGGCTGGAGATGTGCAAGGTCCCCTGGGCGGTGGTCTCCCGGAACTGCCGGGACTCCATCTTTGAGGCGGCGAAGCGGAGCGGGATAACCCTGCCCGGTGTCGTGCTGTCCCGGGACGAGGGGCCGCTGAAACCCGACCCCCAAGCGCTCTGGTCCGCCGCCGGGGCCATCGGCGTGGATCCGGCGCTCTGCCTGATGGTGGGAGACTTCATCTACGACCTCTACGGGGCGCGCAGGGCCGGGATGAGGGCCGTCCTGGTCGAGCGGAGCAACCCCGACTGGGAGAGGTGGGCCGACGCCTCCTACGGCCGCCTGGCGGACCTCGTGGCGTCCCTCGGGGCCCCGGAGCCGCTGGTGCCCTGGGAATACCGGGAACTGGAGAGGGAGCGCGGGAGGGGGTGGCTCGAAAGGGTCTGGGAGATAGAGGCGGCCCTCCCTGAAACTTCACCCGAGGTCCTCTCCGTGGCGCTGGCCGCGGCGGCACTCGGCGTGGGCGGGCTTCGGGTCGACTCCAAGGCGAAGCTCTCGCTGGAGCAGTGGGAGGAGGCGCCCTTTTTGCCCCTCTCCCTCGTCGACAGGCCCCTGCTGTCGGTGCTGGCGCAGGTCCTGGGGGAGCGCTACCCCCAGGTGATGATCTCCAGGGACGGGGCGCTCCTGGAACTCCCCCCGAGGGCGGGCATGGTGGAGGAGGCCGTCCTCTCATGGATGAACTGAGGGACAAGAGGAGCCTCTGGGACGAGGCGCCGGGGGAGGCCGCTCCCGCCAGCAAGTGGGAGGTCCCCCTGGCGGAGAGGATGAGGCCCAGGAGCCTCAAAGAGACGGCCGGGCAGGGGCACCTCCTGTCGGAGGGCGCCCCCCTGGCGAGGGCGATCCGGTCGGGGCGGGTGCCCAGCTGCATACTCTACGGCCCTCCAGGCGTGGGCAAGACGACCATCGCCCGCCTGATGGCCTCCCTGACGGGGAGGGGCTTCCTCGAGATCAACGCCGTCTCGGCCAACGTGGCGGCCCTGAGGGAGCTGGTGGCCAAGGCGAAGCGTCTCAAGGACCTCACCGGCCTGGCGCCGGTGGCCTTCGTCGACGAGATCTACCACTTCAACCGTCAGCAGCAGAACGCGCTGCTCCCCTCGGTGGAAAAGGGCGACCTGGTGCTGGTGGGGACCACCACGGAGAACCCCTACTTCGAGATAAACAAGACCCTCCTCTCCAGGGTCGTGGTCTACGAACTGCGGCCGCTTGGGGCCGGGGACCTGGTGGGGCTACTGGAGAGGGCCCTCTCCGACAGGGAGCGGGGGTTGGGCGAACTGGAGCTCTCCGCCTCGGGCCGGACCCTGGGGGAGATCGCCCTCGGCGCCGGCGGCGACGCCCGCCAGGCGCTGACGAGGCTCGAGCTTTCGGCCCACGCCGTGGCCGCCGGAGGTGGGAGCGTCATCGACGTGGAGACGGTGAGGAACGTATCGCCCAAGGCTCTGCAGCGATACGACCGGGACCAGGACGACCACTACAGGATCATCTCGGCACTTATAAAGAGCATGAGGGGCTCCGATCCCGACGCCGCCGTCTACTGGCTGGGGCGGCTCGTGGCCGGGGGCGAGGACGTGCGTTTCGTGGCCCGGAGGCTCCTGGTCTTCGCCGCCGAGGACGTGGGGCTCGCCGACCCGAGGGCGCTCTCGGTGGCGGCCGGCGCCGCCTACGCATCGGACTTCGTGGGGCTCCCCGAGGCGAGGATAATACTCTCGGAGGCCGTCATCTATCTCTCGCTGGCGCCGAAGAGCAACAGCGCCTACAAGGCCATTGACGGGGCCCTTTCGGCCATTGAGCGGGGCGAACTACAGGAGGTTCCCCTCCACCTGAGGCCCGGCGGCAAGGGGTACCTCTACCCCCACGACTTCCCGGGACACTGGGTGACCCAAAAGTACATGGACCGGCCGATGAGGTTCTACAGGCCGGGCGGCCTCGGCGAGGAACCGGGGATGGCCCGGCTTCGCGGGCTAAAAAGTGATGGTCATGACTCCGATGAAGACGAGGATGATCCCGCCCGCCAGGCGGGGGGTGAGCTTCTCGCCGAGGAAGAGCGTGGCGAAGAGGGCCGCCAGGAAGGGCCTGATGGAAACGATGCAGACCACGGCGTCGACGGGGGCTAGCCCGAAGGCGTAGGTCATGAAGAGGTTGCCCACCGTGAGGCCCAGGGCGCCCGCCAGGGCCATCTCGACCATGGGACCCCGGGAAATGCTTCCCGCCCCCCTGCACCTTTCAAGGATGTAGAACAGGACCCACGAACCGAGGGTGATACTCACGGAGCGCCACCATTCCAGCTGTGGCACTGGTACGGTCTGCATCAGCACCTTGTTGGTGATCATGCCGAAGGTCCAGCAGGACATGGCCAGGAAGGATGCCACCAGCCCTCCGAGGACCTGCCGTTTCCCGTTTCGGTCCTGCTTGTGGGGTGAGAGCAGCACAAGGCCGGCCACGATGAGTACGGCCGCTACGAGGACCATGGGCTTGGCGGGTTCCCCCAGGAAGATCCAGGCGGCGGGCACCACCATCAGGGGGTAGGAGGACGTGATGGGCACCGATATGGATACCCCAAGTTTGTGGAGGGACGAGAAGTAGAAAAAGTCCCCCAGGACGAGCCAGAGGACGGAGCAGACGAAAATCTTCGCCATGGTCACCGCCGGAAGGGGGGCGAAGGCCGTGGGTCCCATGGTGAGGAAGAGGAAAAGGGCGGCGCTGGTGATGTAGCCGTTGCACCGCAGGGCACCGAGGCCGGAGTAGGATATACGGTCCACCCCGCGGCGGTAGAGCACGGGCGCTACCGCCCAGCTGACGGCGGCCATCAGGGCCAGGAAATAGCCGAAGAGATGCGGGGACTGCATTGGGGGGAGGTCCTAGCCTGAGGCCGAGAGTTCCGGGTGCTCCCTGAGGTAGTTCAGGAGCCCGTCCCGTGAACGCTCGAGGTGACCCCTCAGTACCACCTCGGCCTCGTCCGGGTCGCCCGTCTCGATGGCGTCGATGATGGCCACGTGTTCGTGGGCGAAGGTGCTCAAGGGGATACCCTCCACAGAGTAGTGCCGGCAGAGGTTGATGAGGTCGGCGATGTTGTGGAGCATCATGGTCAGGTAGCGGTTGCCCGACAGCTCGTAGAGGGAGGCGTGGAACAGCCGGTCCTCGGCGAGGTAGTGGTCCGTCTCGGTCTCGTCGGTCATGACCGAAAAGACGGGGCGCCAGCGCTCCAGCTCCTCGATGGGCTGGAGCCGGGTCACCAGCCTGACGGCGATGATCTCCAGGTGGGTGCGGAGGTCGTAGAGGTCGGAGGCGTCCTTGACGGTGGGAAGGGAGACGAAGGCTCCCCGCCGCGGTTCCAGCGTCACCAGGCCGGTCTGGGCGAGCTGCCTGATGGCCTCCCTGACGGGGGTGCGGGAGACGGCGAGCTTGTCGGCGAGCTCGACCTCGGAGAGCCTCTCACCGGGCCTGATGAAGCCCCCGACGATGGCTTCCTTTATCTTTTCAAAGACGATCTGGCGAAGGTCGATGTTGCGAGCCGGTGAGAGCGGGTCGTTGAACATGGGAACGCCTCCCGTTAAGGGGTTGGAGGTTTTACGTATACTCTGTCCATTATACATCTCATGGCCGACGGCGCAACGTCTGGATGGCCCTTGGATCTACCGGCCCCCGCGGTTTGCCCAGTCGGTCCAAAGGGAGAGAGCGTAGACGGCGTCGGAGAGGCGATTCAGCCAGGCGTAGGGAGCGTCGCCGATATCGCCCTGCCGGTGAAGGCCGACGGCGACCCGCTCGGCCCTGCGGGCGATCGTCCTGGCCAGGTGGAGGGCCGCGCCGGGGAGGGAGTCGCCGGGGCGGACGAAGCGGGAGGTCTCGCCCGTAACGGCCCGGACCTTTTCCACTATTTCGTCGAGGGCGCCCGGTTCGGGCTCGGGGAGGCCCGGGAAAAGGGCAAGGTAGCCCATGACGGCGCCCAGGTCCTCCTCGAGGCGGAAGATCACCTCGTGGATTTCATCGTGGCAGCAGGAGGCCCTGGCCAGGCCGAGAGCGGCCTGGCATTCGTCCAGGGTCCCGTAAAGCTCCACCCTGGGGTGGTCCTTGGGGAGGCGGGAACCGTCGCCGAGGCCGGTGGTGCCCTTATCCCCTCCCCTGGTCGTTATCCAGGGCTTTTTCATCAGGATCGCCTCCGTCCGATGTAAGGTTCAATTAAAAAGGGGCTGCCGCCGGCAGCCCCTTGACCTAGATCCCTCAGCCTCCGCCGCAGGTGCCGCAGCCGCTCCCGCAGCCCCCGGTGGACGAGAGGGCCACCCGGAGCAGGCCGTCGGCGATGAGCCCGGGAGGGACGGCCTGGTAGGTCTGGCCGGCCACCTCGATGGTCCGGCATCGGCCGTGGCCATCCCCCCCGTCGCAGCCGCAGGGCTTGGAGGAAGCCTCGTACCCCAGTATCTCGTCGAGGGGGGTTTCGGGGAAATCGATATCGGCGCTCTCGAGGGTCACCAGGTTGTTTTTTTCCGGGTCCCCGTCGGAGGAGGCCTTCTCAAGGGTCACGGGAAAGCCGATCCGGGCCAGCTTCGGCCCGAGTTGCTCCACCATGTTGCAGAGGGTGTCGTAGGTCTCCTTCACGGGGCCGCACTGGGCCCCCTCGGGTGCGTAGTGCCTGATCCTGATCGTTGAAACGTCCATATCACGAACCTCCTATATTGGCGTGTGCAGTTTTTGTCCTTCAGTTGCCTTGATTTTTTGTCTTGTCTTCCGTCTTTGGGTCTTTCCTGTCGTTGGTTGCCCTGGTTTTTTGTTTTTGCTCTTACGATTTACGATTCACGGTTTTTGGTTTCCGATTTCCGACTCACGGCCCCTGCCCCTCCTGTTGCCAGCAGCCTGATGCCTGTCGCCTGGTTTTCCGATTCCCGAATCACGATTTATGTATCTTGCCCTTCCTGTCCCTTGGTTTTTATGCTCCTACGTCTTACATCTCACATCTCACGTCTTACGCCCCACGCTCTCGGATTTTCTGTCTCCTGAAACCCGACGCCTGTCGCCTTGTTTTCGTATACAATTGCTCAAATTCAAGGTCTGACCCCAACGAAGGTGGCCTTGGCGTCGACGCAGGTCTTTCCGTCTTCACCGACGATCCGGGCGGCGGTCTTCACCTTCCTGCCGTCCACCGAAAGGGCGTTGCCGAAGGCGGTGTACCCGACGCCCGATTTGACGGGCCGCAGGAAGCGGATGCTCATGCCCGCCGTTACGGTCCATTCCCCAAGGGCCTGCCTGGCGGCCCAGGCCATGACGTCGTCGCAGAGCGCAGCCAGTATGCCCCCGTGGACGATGCCCTCGTAACCGCACCAGGTATCGTCCGGGGTGAAGGGTATCACCGTCCGGCCGGAGTCACCGTCCCAGTAGAGTACAACACCGAGGGAGCGGGGGTTCGCGCCGCTGCGGTCGCAGACGAAGCACCCCTTGGAGCCCTCCAGTTCTTCCAAGGCCATCCTTATCACCACCGGCAGGTATTTTACCCCAAGGGGTATGGAGAGTACACCCCGTTTTTCAAAGGGTTTTTGCCAGGTCGGAGCGTTGACAATTAAATCCTAGATTCTATACTTTTTCAAAAGAAAACGATATATCGTATATTGTAGACTTTGGGGTGAGTGTGAATGTTCAGATCCTGCTACAGTGGGCGTCGTCTTGTCGTTGACCTTGAGAAGAGATCTTTCGGATTCGAGATCATCGAACCCCAGGAGTTCAGGAAATACGTTGGCGGCAGGGGGCTGAACGCCCATTACGCCTACTCCAGGAAACTGCACCTGGCGGATGCTTTTTCCGATGAGAACGAATTACTGATCGCGCCGGGGGCATTGGTCGGGATGCCCTGCCTTTTTGCTAACCGGACAACCCTCACTTCAAAGTCACCCCTGACCGGTCTGCTGGGCGATTCAAATGTCGGCGGAGATTTCGGCGTTTTCCTCAAGTGGGCCGAGATAGACCAGGTGGTCATCCGTGGGAGATCCGCTTCCCCCTGTTTTTTGGTTATAAAAAAGAATGGCTGTCTTTTCGAGGATGCCTCGGACCTTTGGGGTCGGGACGTGGGCGAGACCGAAGAGATTTTACGTCAGCGCTACGGAAGCTCAAAGCGGTCCTCGACCCTTACCATAGGACCCGGCGGGGAGAACAGGGTGAGGTTCGCCTCGATCCATTCCGGCGCCCACGCGGCGGGAAGGACAGGGCTTGGGGCCGTAATGGGCGATAAAGGGGTCAAGTCCATCGTCGTTCAGGGAGGGGTCCCGAGGTTTGATGAACTGGGCCTGGACAAGGGGTTCATGAAGCGCCTGGATTCCCTGGTCAAGAATGATCCGAGCTACGAAGGGGCCAAACAATACGGGGCTACCACGGCGATCGAGGGTTTTAACAAGATAGGTGTCCTGGAAGTAAAGAACCTGCAAACGGGGGTCTGGGACCAGCACGAAAAGATCTCGGGGAAATATTTAAGGGATACTTTTACAGTAAGGCACTACGGATGCATTTTCTGTAATATCCAGTGCAAGGGCATTTCGAGGTTCAAAAATGAAACCGACGGCGAGTATGAAGTCCACGGGCCGGAATTCGCCGCCATGCAAAACTACGGGGCCCGCATCCTGAACAGCGACCTTCCCAGCGTATGTAAAATGACAAAACTCAGCAACAACAAGGGCGTCGACTTCATGTCCATGGGGGCGGTCCTCTCATGGCTCATGGAATGCCTCGACAGGGATTTTATCACGATCAAGGACCTGGACGGGGTCGGGTTGGATTGGGGCAAGGTTGATGAATCAATTGAACTGATCCGTAAAGTGGCTACGAGAGAAGGTGTGGGTAATATCCTGGCCGAGGGGGGCGAGCGGGCGTCGAGATCTCTGGGAGAGAAAACGCGGGATTGCTTGTTGACGGTAAAAGGGATGGAGTTCGAAGGGTGTGATCCGCGCGGGTACAAGGGGAGGGGGGTGGGTTTCGGCGTCGCCTCCAGGGGGGCGGATAATTGTCGGACCCTGGGTGCCTTTGAGACGGTTCTCACCAAGCAGGAAGCGGTATCCCTCTTTGGGAGTGAGGAAGCTGCCACGCTCACCGGTGTAAGAGGCAAGGGAAGGCTGTTGAAGTTCATGGAGGACTATACGAACGTGGCGGACCTGCTTGGGCTGTGCCGGTACGGAATGTTCGTTTTCGCCAAGAGCCTGGACTCGATCTTTGCCCGGTGTGACGAGATCGATGGGTTTTACAGGGCTGTCTCGGGTTTTGACTCCAGCGACGGGTACAAGGAATTGGCGAGATCCAGCGAACGGCTTATCAACCTTGAAAGGATCATGAACCTGGAAAACGGTTGCAGGAGAAAAGAAGACCTGCTCCCGAAAAGGTTCAGGGTTGAACCTATGCCCGAGGGGCCGGCAGAGGGCAGCATCGTCGAGAATGAAGTTATTCTCGACGAGTATTATGAGGCAAGGGGATGGCACGAGAACGGGGTTGTGAGCAAAGGAAAACAGAGAGAATTGTTTGGGGAGGTTTTATATGATGGGTAAGACCAGGCGTCTTATTTTTGCAGCTTCGCTTGTGGCGGTTTTTATGCTTTCTTTGGCTGGTGCGGCGTTTGCCGTGACATTGACAGCCTATTCGGTGTACCCGGAGACCAATTACCAGGCACAGGGTCTCCTGGTCCTGGCTGAAAAGATCGAGGAATACACGAAGGGTGAAGTGGTACTTAACGTGGAGCTGGCGGGTTCCCTCGGCTTCCAGGGACCCGATCTTCTGAGGGCCGTCAGGGATGGTTCCGTTCATATCGCGGAGATCGTTTCCACCGGGGTCGCCGGCGATGAAACCATTTTCGGTATCCGGTCGCTGCCCTTCATGATCGATGACTGGGATTCCGCCAGGGATTTTGACGTGATGGCCAAGAAGTACTATGACGAGGCGGCCAAGGAATGGGGTCAGAAGATCCTTTACATCGCCCCCTGGCCCTTCGCGGGTTTATGGACCCAGAAGGAGATCAATTCCATCGCCGACATGAAAGGCCTCAAAACGAGGACCTTTGACAGGAACGGCGCCCTTATCATGACGGCCGTCGGCGCAACTCCTCTTGCCATGCCCTTCAGCGAATGCTACACCTCCCTGGCGACGGGGGTCATCGATTCGATCATCACTTCCGGCACTACCGTCCGGGATGGGAAGCTTTGGGAAGTTCTGAAGTACTACTACCCCATCAAGATGGAGATCACGACCAGCATGATAAATATAAACCTGAAGGCTTTCGAGAAACTGACCCCAAGTCAGCAGGAAGCGATAATGAAAGCCTCTGAAGAGGTAGAGGACTACCTGTGGCAGAAGGCGAGGCAGGAAGAAGAAGGCAACTTGAAGATCTGCGAGGAACACGGCTGCAAGATGATGGAGGTGGACCTCGGGATCCAGGAGGAACTGAAGAAACTGGGTGAGAAGGTCAGCAGGGAATGGATAGATAAGAACCCCAAAGCCAAGCCGTTGTACGAGGAATTCTGGAATAAATATAACTAGTTAAACTTTGGGTGCCTTGGACGGTTTTCCCTGAAGATAGGGATCCACGGGGGAAGGCTGACCGATAGGCAAAGGATTTATTGAGTGTGTTTCACGGCGGGAGTCATTTGTCCTCCTTCGACACCCCTCGACTCCCGCCCTTTTGTATGAAAAAGCTGGTCCTCGGAGGGCTTGTCATGAATAAGTTATCCAGGTTTTACGATCTGAACGGGCTGATCGTCGGCGTTTTGATCCTTCTTTCAGCGATGATGATGATAGCCGAAATAGTGTATCGGAGCGCCTTCGGGAAAACCTTTTTCGTGGTGACTGAATACGCAGGGTACATGATGGCCATAATTTCTTTTTGGGGATTGTCCTTCGGCGAGTATTGCGACGCCCACATCCGTATTGATTTTGTCGACAAGATCCGCAACGAACGGGCCCGTTTCATCATCACCAAAATAAGGTATTTCGCGGGTTTCGTTTTTTCTTTATATCTCACCTACGTCCTTTTCCTGCTGTTCAGGGAATCTTATCTCTATAAAGCGGTTTCCCTCCAGGTCTCAGAGACGCCCTTGGCCATTCCCCAGTTTTTCATGGTCCTCGGCGCGTTTTTCCTGATGACCATTGTCGCGTACAAGCTCGCGTTAAAGGAGAATTAGGGATGCAGGCTCAAGCGTTGCTATTCATCTTGATCAGTTTGACCGTCTGCCTGGCCTCGGGCATCTGGATCGGGGTTTCGCTGTTCATCGTCAGCTTGTCCTCGATGTACCTCTTCCTGGACCTCCCTGTCGAGAAGATCCTTTCCGCGATGATGTGGAACGTGACGAACAGCAGCATCCTCCTGGCTCTCCCCTTGTTCATCCTCATGGGTGACATATTGGTCAAAACAAAAATATCCACTCAGCTCTTCAAAGGGTTGACGCCCTGGGTTTCGCGGATACCGGGAGGGTTGCTTCAGATAAATGTCTTGGCGAGCGCCCTCTTCGCCGCGATAAGCGGCTCCGTGGCAGCCACTACGGCGGCGGTCGGCAAGATAACGATACCCGAACTGGAAAAGCGTGGTTACGACCCCAAATTGATCATAGGCAGCCTCGCCAGCGCGGGGACCCTCGGGATCCTGATACCCCCCAGCATGCCGATGCTCGTGTACGGGATCGTGGCGAACGTGAGCATCGGGCAGATGTTTGTCGCCGGTCTCGTCCCGGGTATCCTCCTCATGGCCCTTTTTTCCCTTTACGTGGGGCTTCGCGACCCCGGCTTCAAGCAAAGAAAGGGTGAGATCTTTTCCCGCAGGGAATGGGCGATGAGCCTCCTGCAGGTCACACCCACTGTCACCCTTATAAGTGCAGTCCTGGGCAGCATTTACATGGGGTGGTCAACCCCGACGGAAGCCGCCGCCATCGGGGTAGGCGGGGCGATCCTCATAGGCCTGTTGTTCAGGTCGTTATCAGTCAGGGAAATGATTGAGATCCTGAAAAGCACCACCAGCACAAGCAGCATGATTATAATGATCCTGATAGGGGCCTCGTTTTTTTCAACGGCCCTGGGTTTCCTGGGGATACCGAAGTATTTGTGCCGCCTGGTGCTCGGGAGCAACGTCAGTCCTCTGGTGGTCATGACCTTGATAACCCTTGTTTACCTGTTCCTGGGGTGCCTGATCGACGGCTTTTCCATGATCGTCATGACGGTCCCGATCTTCATGCCGATAATAAGCGCCTTTGGCTTCAGTCCTATCTGGTTCGGGATCTACATCGTCCTGCTGATCCAGATTGCGAACATCACCCCGCCGGTGGGGTTCAACCTGTTCCTGATCAGCGGGATAACTCCCTACTCGGTCGTTCAGATCGCGAAATGGTCTTTCCCTTTTCTCCTGCTCATGCTGGCGTTCATTATTCTGGTGGTTGCCTTCCCGTCGATCATCACCTACCTGCCGACTATCGCGTTTATGTAGCCCCGGCAACCGAGTGGGGACATCGTTGATCTTTGCGGCGAAAGGGAACCGCGGGCACTTTGGTTTAACCAGCAACGGTAGGACCTTGAGAGCCCGACCTGGACCGGATGTAGCCGTTACAGATTTTCACGAGGGGGAGGGCCCCGTCACCTTTCCCCTCTTTTCTCTGTTTGGGAATAAGGGGGAACGGTTCGATCGTTGCGAAAGGGCCGGAACCTGCCGGGGCACGTTCCCCTGTCCGGGCCGGCCAGGTCTTTCTTCAGCTTGGACCGGGTTGTACCTCACGCAGCGTTATTCACGATAGAGTGTCTTGGTGTTTATTGCACCTCACCTATACTTCTACCGACTCCGGGTTTTAGGTTGAACAGAGATTAACAGATTATGCTTTTACCAGTATAATTTTTTGAAGACCAGTCAATGCCCCGGGGAATGCCCCAGTCCTTCGGGCCTTTCTTGTCGAGGTGGGTTGGGATGAGCTTGAAGATCCGACACAGCACAATAGCGATGAAGATAAAAAGCATCTTGAAAGAGATGATCGTTGACGAAAGGATAAAGCCCGGTGAACGCATCAACATAGACCAGCTCGCCAAGGAATTCGGGGTGAGCAAGATCCCCGTGAGGGAAGCTTTAAAAGCCCTGGAGGCCGAGGAAATAGTGGTTTACCAGGAGTGGCTGGGGTGGCGCGTCGCCAGCCCGTCCTTCGAAAGGTTCAAGGAAACTCTGGAAATGCAGTACGTGCTGGAAAGGCATGTCGCAGAAAATATGGTGGCGGGGATCGATTACGGCAACCCTAAGGTTGAAAAGGTTTTACGGGAAATGCATAAGGTCAACCAAAAATTCTTATTGCTTTCAAGAGCTACGAAATACAACAAGGCCATGAACCAGAATCACTTGTTCCATTCCCTTTATTATTCCCTGTTCCCTAACAGGTTAATATCCCAACATTTGAGGATCTTGTGGAACAGGGACCTGCAGTGCCGCCGGGAGATCACCCTGGCGGAGGAATACCGGGAGGGTTTTTATAACGAGCACGTGGAGATGATAAATGCCATCAGAGGAAAAGAGACCGGGAAGCTGGTTGAAGCTATCACTTCCCATTTTGGGAAGTCCATCGATATGGCTGGTATGATCTGCCGGAAGTACTTCGAGAGGATTCGCAAGGAAGCTGGGCAAGAGCTGGATCGCCCAGAAGATATTCCTTGAAAAACCTCCTTTTTCAATTTCCATGAAGAAAGAGCCGCCATTCAGAACAAAAAAGCCGACCGGCGCCCTCTTTCTACCCCCTACGGAGATATCATTTCTTGTCTGGACAGAAGACCCACCCTGTGGTACTACTATCTTCGCTTGCCGGAGTGGCGGAATGGCAGACGCAGCGGACTCAAAATCCGCCGGGGGCAACCCTGTGGGGGTTCGAGTCCCCCCTCCGGCACCATTTTTTAAATCCTTACTCTGCTTTGAAGACCCGCCGCCGGACCGATTGTCCGCGATTCCTTCTGATACCGAGGAGAAGACCATGGAGCCAGTCCGTTTCAAAGCCATAGGAAAGATCAGGACGCCCTTCACATCGAGGGAGGGGACGCCCATTCAGCCCCCGGGGGGCCGGGGGGTCCTCGGGAGGGTCGAAGTGGACGAGGCCTTCCGCGAAGGAACCCGCGACCTGGAGGGGTTCTCCCATGTCATCCTTCTTTACCACTTTCACCTCTCGGAAGGTTTTGACCTCGCCGTGAAGCCCTTCCTGGACGGCACGGCCCGCGGTCTTTTCGCCACGAGGGCGCCGAGGCGGCCCAACGCCGTCGGGCTCTCGGTGGTGAGGCTGGTATCCATCGAGGGAGGCACCCTCGTCGTCGAGGGCGTTGACATGCTGGATGGGACGCCGCTGCTCGATATCAAGCCCTTCGTCCCGGAGTTCGATGCCCCTCAGGTTGATGTCCGGACGGGGTGGCTTGAGGGCAAGGCCGGTAAGGCCCGGGAGGCGAGGTCCGACAAGCGTTTCATAGAGGGACCGGCCCGGGAATTCCCCTGACCTGACCTCTGAAAGCGTGAAAGGACGGCCGGGCCCCTTAAAGAGCCCGGCCGCTTTTATCGTGACGTCAAATTATTTTCAGCAGAACCTTTTCCTGAAGGCTTTTCTCGCCCTTTCGCTCCTGAGCGAGCATTCCTCGGAGAGTCCCTCGCCGAAGTCGAAGGAAGCGCCGGTGACCGACAGGGCCCAGGCATCGCCGTACCCCGTGCCTAGATCTCCCAGGAGGGCGAGGAACCAAGCCGGTCCGAAGGAGTGGATGTTCAAGCCCCGGTTCGACGCAACGTCGGGGCCGATCCTCTCCAGGGCGAACCCGTCGTCGTATTCTTCCAGCGAAGCGTCCACGAAGATGAGTATGTCGTCGGGTCCTATCCCCAGGGCCGCCTCGGGCAGCAGCTGGTGCGAAAGCCACAGGAAGGCCCTTTTGCCCGCCCGTTCGAGGTCCTCGACCAGGAGCGGCGCCAGGGTGTGGGCCACGCCGTCATCCTGCCGGAAGGGGTTCCCGTACCCGAAGACTCGGAAAGGGCGGCCCTCGTCGGTCGTCAGTTCTTGACCTCCCCCTTCAGGCTGCCGTCGGCACCGTAGATCTCCAGGTGCAGGGGCATCCTCCCCACGGCATGGGTGGAGCAGGAGAGGCAGGGGTCGTAGCAGCGGATGACGTGTTCCATGGAGTTCAGGATCCCCTCGGAGGGTTCGCCTCCATGGATGTTCTCCCGGGCGACCATGTCGACGCCCCTGTTCATGGCGTGGTTGTTGTGCCCCGTGGCGACGATGAGGTTAACCCCGGTCAGGACGCCGTTCTCATCGATCTGGTAATGGTGGATCAGGGTCCCCCGGGGCGCCTCGATGACGCCGATCCCCTCGGGGTAGAGTTCCGTCGAGGTGACCCGGAGGTCGCTGCCCGTGATGTCGGGGTCCTCCATCAGTTCCTCGATCCTCTCGACGCCGTAGAGCGTCTCGATGAGCCTTGCATAGTGATAGTAAAGCGTTTTGTGGACCAGTCCGTCCTCGGCCCCTTCACGGAAGAGGGCCAGTTCGGCCGACGCTTCGGGGGTGGCGATGTCGTCGCAGGCGTTAACTCTACCCAGGGGCCCGACGCGGTAACTGCCGTGGGGGAAACCCATGGGCTTGTAGAAGGGGAACTTGAGGTAGCTCCAGGGTTCGACGTGCTCACCAATAAAGTCCAGGTAGGCCCAGTCGGGGAACTCGTCGATGATGCGGCCCCTGGGCCCTTTAAGGCGGATGTCGCCGTCGTAGATCTCCAGGAAACCGTCCTGGACGAGCCCCATGTAGGCCGTCTCCAGCGTGGCGAAGGTGGCGGCCTTTTCGGCGTTCTCTTCCAGGTAGCCCTTCACCAGCCCGATGGCGTCCTTGACGGCTGCTTTCATCTGGGGGACCTGGGCCTTGATGGCGTCGACCTCCTGGGCCTTCAGGGAGCGGTTGACCCCTCCCGGTATGCTGTGCCAGGGGTGGACCTTCTTGCCGCCCAGGACCTGGATGATCTCCTGCCCGAACTTCCTCAGCAGCACGCCCTTGACGGCCAGGTCGGGGTACTTCCTTATCACGCCCACCACGTTCCTGATGGCCGGGTCGGCATCGAACCCGAAAAGCAGGTCCGGGCTAGACAGGTGGAAAAAGCTCAGGGCGTGGGACTGGACGAACTGCCCCGCGTGCATGAGTTCCCGCAGTTTGTGGGCCGTGGGCGTGATCTCGACGCCCAGCAGGGCGTCGCAGGCCTTGGCCGAGGCGAGGTGGTGGCTGACGGGGCATATCCCGCAGATCCTCGGGGTGATGACGGGCATCTCGCGGAAGTCGCGCCCCTTGCAGAAGTGCTCGAAGCCCCGGAACTGGGTCACGTGGAAGCGGGCCTCGTTCACGCCGCCCTTCTCGTCGAGGTGGACGGTTATCTTGCCGTGCCCCTCGATCCTGGTTATGGGGTTGATCTCTATCTTCCTGACGGTAGCCATGATCGTGCCCCCTCTAGTCGTAGCGCATCATTTCCGAGGGGACCGTGGGAACACGCCCCTCGAGAAGTTCCTGGAAAACCCAGAGTATGGTGTCCGCGTCGGGCGGGCAGCCGGGTACGTAGACATCGACCTTGACCTCGTGGTCCACCGGGATGGCCTGGGGCAGGAGGTGAGGGATGTCCTCGTGGGGTATGACCTCCCCCGGGTTGACCGTGCTCGGCGAGTCCACGTAGGCTTCCTTCAGGGCCTGCCGCCGGTCGGTGAAGTTCCTCATGCAGTTTATCCCGCCGAAGACGGCGCAGTCGCCCCATGCCACGATTATGTCGCACTGCTTTCTCATTTCCTTGGCCAGGTGGAGTTCCTCGTCGTTGCCGAGGGCCCCCTCGATGACGCCCACCGTCGCCTTGGGGATCTTCTTGCCGTCGACGATGGGGGAGTAGACGATATCGACCAGGTCCACCAGGTCCACCAGGCGTTCGTCGATATCCAGGAAGGACATGTGGCAACCCGCGCAGGCTTCAAGCCAGACCGTGGCCACCTTGACCTTAGCCATCACTTTCGCACCTCCTCGAGCAAGACCATCTGGGCCTCCGTGGGAGGCTTCTCACTGGCGTAAACGTTCTCGCAGGGCGATTCCTCTGGTCTCCCCGGTTGGACCCCCAGGTCGGCCGAGAGGTCCTTCAGTATCGACGAGAGGCCCCTGACCTCTCCCTTGGGAGGGACGACCACGTTGAGCCGGCGCCTCTCGCCCTCGATGGTGCAGTAATGCCCGCTCCGCTCGTACCAGGCCGGCGCCGGCAGAAGCACGTCGGCCAGGTTCACCAGCGGCTGGGCCCAGAAGGGGCACTGGACGACCACGAACTTCGTGCCCGATATGGCGGAGAGGCTGGCCTCGTCCTCGGGGACCATCCCCGAGGAGTAGACGTAGAGGAAGTCGAGTTTCTTTTCGCCGATCCAGGGCTCCTTCGCCAGGACTGTGTTGATGGCGCCCAGGCTGTTGCCGCTCGATACCAGGGGGACGACGCCGATGCCGTCATCGAAGAAGGCCCCGCAGGCTATGGCCAGGTTCACCGCCGAGGTCACGGCGGCGGGGTTCCTCGAGAGGCATCCACCCAGGAGGAATATGGGTTTGCGGGCAGCCCTGAGCCGCTTGAGGATCTCCTCGATGGTTTCCCCGGGGATGCCCGTCTTCTCCGACAACCGGACGATGGTGTCCCGGCCGGACTCGCCTTGGCCGCCGCCGGGGACCTTGAAACCCGCCACCAGGTCCACCAGCCCCTGGACGAGGGCGGCGCTCTGCTCCGGCGACGGGGCCACGGCGTCGATGTCGGTCAGGTCGCCGTAAGGGTTCGGCTTGCAGGAGATGTTCAGCAGGGCGGCCCCGTTCCGGAGGGCGCCCACCCGCATGTAACTGGCTATGACCGGGGCCTCATCGTCCGGTTCGGCCGATAGGTTGATCAGGCAATCGCTCTCCAGGATGTTATGGGCGGCGGTGAAGGGGCGTACCCCCTGCCTGCTGAAGGGCTCAAACCCCTTGACGAAGCCCCGGAGGATGTCGCCGTCGAAGGTGTCAAGGCGCTGCATGCCCAGGCCGTCCTTGAAAAGGGAGACGAAAAGGGCCAGTTCCTCGTCGGTGCAGAGGCTCGATACCAGCACACCGTCGCTGTCGGCCTCGTGGGCTTTCTTGAACTTCTCGGCCACCAGCCCCAGGGCCTCTTCCCAGTCGGCCTCCCTGTAGTGGGAGCCCTCCCTGATCATGGGTACGGAGATGCGTTCTCTTTCCGAGGACCTTGGCAGGGTCCAGCGACCCTTCCTGCAAAGCTGGCCGCCGTCGGGTTCGGTGACGGCCGTCCCCTCGACCCTGACTATGCTGCCCGTCCGGACGTAGACCTTGATTCGGCATCCGACCGGGCAGAGGGGGCAGACGTTCTCGACCACGTCGTCGCAATCCTTCCTCCGCCCGCGGTAGGCGAACTCCCTGAGGGTGATGGTCCCCGTAGGACAGACCTGCGCACAGGCTCCGCAGGTGGTGCAGGTGTCGCTCTCCCCCAGCCGGCGCCCCAGGTCCGAGACCACCGTGGCGTTCCATCCCCTCTTCTGGAGGTCCAGCGTGTGGGTCCCCACCTTTTCGGCGCAGACCCTAATGCAGCGGAGGCAGAGTATGCAGCGGTTGTGGTCGATCTGGATGTCCCTGTGGGTGGCGTCGTTCTCGAACCCCGCGTAGAGGTAGGGGTAGCGGACGCTGTCCATCCCGTGTTCTATGGCCAGGTCCTGGAGTTCGCAGTCGCCGCTTTGGGAGCAGTACATGCAGAAATGGTTCCGCCCGGCGAAGATCAGTTCCAGCATCTGTCTCCGGTATTCCCTCAGTTTTTCCGTCTGGGTGTGCACCACCATGCCGTCCAGGGCGGGGGTGGTGCAGGCCGTCAGCATCTTGGGGTTCTTCTCCACCTCGACGACGCACATGCGGCAGGACCCTATGGGGGTCAGACCCTCGAGGTAGCAGAGTGCGGGGATGTAGACGTCGTTCTTGCGGGCCACTTCCATGATGGTATCCCCCTGGGCCCCCTTGCATGTTTTCCCGTCGATGGTAAGGGTGATCTCTTTCATCCTTCTATCCCCCCGCCTCTTATACTTTGGAGACCGCCTGGAAGGGGCAGACCTCCAGGCATGTCCCGCACTTGATGCACTTTTCCTGGTCTATCACATAGGGGGTGTTCCTGTCGCCGGCGATGCAATTCACAGGGCAGTTCTTGGCGCAAAGGCCGCACTTACGGCACTTCTCCGGGTCGATGACATAGGAGATGAGAGCCTTGCAGACCATGGCGGGGCACTTTTTGTCCCTGATATGGGCCTCGTATTCCTCCCTGAAATACCTCAGCGTCGTAAGGACCGGGTTGGGCGCCGTCTGGCCGAGGCCGCACAGGGACATCTCTTTGACCATCACGGCCAGGTCTTCCAGGATCTTGAGGTCCTCCATCCGCCCCTTCCCGGAGGAGATCTTGTCGAGGATCAGGAGCATCTGTTTCGTGCCCTCCCGGCAGGGGACGCATTTGCCGCAGGATTCCCTCTGGGTGAACTCGAGGAAGAATTTTGAGACGTCCACCATGCAGGTGTCCTCGTCGATGACCACCAGGCCGCCGGAACCCATGATGGCCCCCGCGGCGGTGAGGGACTCGTAGTCCACCGGGAGGTCGAGGTGCTGTTCAGCCAGGCATCCGCCCGAGGGGCCCCCGATCTGGACGGCCTTGAACTTCCTGTTGTTCAGGATCCCGCCGCCCATGTCGAAGACTATATCCCTGAGGGTTGTGCCCATGGGCACTTCGACGAGGCCCGTGTTGTTGACCTTGCCGGTCAGGGCGAAAACCTTGGTCCCCTTTGACTTCTCCGTACCTATGGAGGCATACCAGGCTCCTCCGTTGCGGATGATGTTGGGGACGTTGGCCCAGGTCTCCACGTTGTTGATGTTGGTGGGTTTTCCCCAGAGGCCCTTGTTGGCCGGGAAGGGAGGCCGGGGGTAAGGCATCCCCCGCTCGCCCTGGATGGAGGCCATGAGGGCGGTCTCCTCGCCGCAGACGAAGGCGCCGGCTCCTTCCTTGATGTGCAGGTGGAAGGAGAAGTCCGATCCCATGATGTTGTCGCCGATGAGGCCGTACTCGCCGGCCTGGGCGATGGCGCCCCGGAGTCTCTTGATAGCGAGGGGGTATTCGGCCCTGCAGTAGATGTAGCCCTCGTCGGCCCCTATGGCGTAGGCGCCCAGCATCATGCCCTCGATGACGGCGTGGGGATCGCCCTCGAGGAGGGACCTGTCCATGAACGCCCCAGGGTCGCCCTCGTCGGCGTTGCAGATGACGTACTTCTTGTCCCCCTGGGCTTTCCTGCAGAATTCCCACTTGGTGCCTGTGGGGAATCCGCCGCCCCCTCTTCCCCGGAGGCCCGAGGTCCTGACCTCGGTGATCACTTCCTCGGGCTTCATCGTGGTCAGGGCCTTGGCGAGGGCCTCGTAGCCGTCGCGGGCGATGTACTCGTCGATATTATCGGGGTTGATGTAGCCGCAGTTGCGCAGGGCGATGCGGAGCTGCTTGCTGTAGAAGGGTATGTCCCGGTAATGGGGGACCTTGAATTTGGTGTCGGGCGTGGTGTAGAGGAGCCGCTGGACCAGGCGTCCCTTGTAAAGGTGCTCTTCGACGATTTCCGGTACATCGTCTACGGTGACCCTGCAGTAGAGGGAACCCTCGGGGTAGATCACCACGATGGGTCCCATCTCGCACATCCCGTGACAACCGGTCTCGACCAGGGCTACTTCCTGGTCGAGACCTCTTCGTTCTAACTCCTTCTTGAGAGCTTCGTAGACCGAAGGAGACCCGCTGGCGGTGCAGCCGGTCCCTTTGCAGACCAGCACGTGGGCGCGGTAAAAGGCCATGACCGCCGGGCCTCCTAGTCGGTCTGCCCGATGACCTTGTCTTCGACGATGTGGCCGTTGACAAGGTGTTCGGCTATTATCCGGACGGCGTCGGCGGGGCTGACCTCGCCGTAGGTCGTCCTCGGCTCGCCGGGCCTGATGATATCCACCAGGGGTTCCTTCTGACACATGCCGATGCATCCCGTCGTCTCGACGGCCACATCCTTAAGGCCCCTCTTGTCCAGTTCCTCCAGGATCGCCGTCATGACCTCCCGGGCCCCTGCCGCGATACCGCAGGTGCCCATGCCGATGATCACCCTGGTCGCGCCCCGCGAACGGGCGGATGTGAGGTCCTTGGCGCTCTCCTTGATCTTCCTGAGGTCTTCCAGGCTCGTCACTTTCATCGGTGTTCACCTCCAGCGTGGTCCTATTCGTAGGAACCCAGTATTTCCATCACCTTGTCCGGCGTGAGCCGCCCGTGGGTCTCATCGTCGACCATCATCACCGGAGCGAGCCCGCAGGCCCCGAGACAGGCGACGGGCTCAAGGGTGTACCGCAGGTCATCGGTGGTGCCGTTCTCCTCGACGTCGAGGACCGTCTTGATCTTGTCGAGGATGGCGAGGCTGCCCCTGACGTGGCATGCCGTCCCCCGGCAGACCCTGACGATGTGCCGCCCTCGTGGTTTCAGGTGGAACTGGGCGTAGAAGGTGGCCACTCCGTAGAGCTCCGAGGGCGGGATCTTCAATTCCCGGGAGATCTCCATCAGGGCCTCCTCGGGGAGAAAGCCGAAGGCCTTCTGGACCTCCTGGAGGACGGGGATCGTTCCTCCCCGCGCGCCTTTCCAGGGGGCCACGATCTGTCTCGTCCTTTCCGCCACTTCCTGCTTTTTCGGGTTCACTCCCTATCTCCCTCCTTCGGGTCTCGAAGCCATTATGCCCAGACTGTCGATGAACAGGTCCGTATCCCCGGTACGGGATCTCTTGGGGCCGCTTTGGGATACATTGAAACCGATAGTGAAAGAGAACGCAACCGGGAAAAGGGCCGGTCTCCCAGGGAAAAAATGCACCTTGAGGCCCATTATCGACCATGGGTTGAAAAGAAGTCAAAGAAAGACAGGACCCGGACCGATACACCATGGCCTCGAACCCCTGATCGCAGGTCCCTGAAAAAGGACAGCGGGATAATGTATCATGACTTCAACAGAGTGTTGCCACGGGCGATTGATACCAGTTTTTCACGAAGGGGATGATGTCGTGGTTTCGTGGGGGATCATGAAAAAAGCGGAGATCGAGTTCGATGTGGTGGTGCTCCTTGTCGCAGCCTTGACGATGCTCTTGACGGGCGCCTTGCTCTTCCCGGTGGCTCGGGGTCTTCTCCCCTACTACGAGAACGGGGTTTACGGGCTTTTTCTTTTTATCTTCGCCCTCCAGATGGTCACCCTGGGGCGGACCCCCTTCGGCGATGCCCCCCGGTCAAAGGCGCTCATCGCCGTCGGGGTAGTGGTGGCCTCCCTGGGGATGATCACCTGCTTCATCCCCGAGGTCTTAAGCCGCGTTCCGCAAATCCTTCTGTCCATTAGTTTCGGCCTGGGCGGCATCGCCCTTCTTCTGCAGATGATCCTTTCCCCGGACAGGTTCCCGACGTGGAGGCGGTACGGGGGGGTCTTCCGACACCTCATCGCGGGCTGCGCTGCGGTCTACGCCCTGTCGGCCCTGATAGGGCTCCTGGTGGCGCGGAAAGATTTGCTCTCCACACCGATGACAGCCGTCGTGGTCCTGGCGATGGGTTTTTCCCTCACCTATCTCGCCGTAACCCTGCAGAAGATCTATAACACCTACCCCGAAGCAGTCCAGGAGCCGAAGGGTGAGCTGGACCTGCCCATTGAGAGGGCCATGATCCTCCTGACCGGTGTTTTCATGGTCATCCTCGGTGTGCTCCTCGTGCCTGTTAACCTCGGGAAACTTCCCTTTTCCGGGAGCGCCCAGCTGGGCCTGCTGATGGTGATCATGGCCATCCAGATACTTGCCACGGGGGCTTCCCCCATTGGTTCCTTCCCCCGGACATGGCTCATGATCATTATCGGCCTCGTCTTTGTCGCTCTCGGGGCGACGTCGTGCATCATCCCCTGGGTCCTGGTCGCCCCGCTGACGCTCCTCATCGGCTGCACGAACATCCTGGGAGGGGTCCTGAAACTCAAGGAGATCCTGGTGCCCATCATCAAGGGTCCCCGGGGGGCCGGGCCCGTCCCCCCGGTCCTGGTCAGGCTGAACCTCGTCCAGGTGGCCATGAATCTGGTATCCATCACCTTCGGCGCTTCCATGCTCATCCACGACCTGCTCCCCGGCATGGTCATCGGTGTCGTCCTTGCCGCCAACGGAGGGCTCCTGCTTTACCTGATGCATATATTGTATGAGCTGGACAGGTTGCAGAAGACGATGTCGCAGCCGGCCTCCTGAGGGACTTCGAAGCCGAGAAATGAGCGGCAAGGCGATCTAGCGGGTTATCATTGTAACGGTAAGGGTAATGTGTTAGTATCCTTGGTGCCCGGTCGCCGGGCGTCCTCCGAGTCGCGTCCCCTTGCGGGCTTTCGCCCATGGGGAGCGGCCGATGGGTTTTCCTGGAAACGGGAAAGCCTCCCGCGTTTGGAAAGGAGGAGCGGTCAGTTGTTATACGAGGCCGCCTCCTGTACCTGGGGGGCGGCCTTTTTTTGCCTGGGGGTGACTTTTTGGACCGCAAGTTCAGGGAACGCTGGTTCATGCTCCTCATGGGGTCCTTCCTGGTGGTCTACATCATCTGGCCCCTGGCGGGCATGTTCTTCAGGGCCGACTGGAGCATCGTCGCCTCGACCACCCGGGACAAGGTGGTCATAGGGGCCCTCTGGAGGAGCGTCTGGACCGCCGCGGCCGCCACAGGGGTGATCACCCTCTTCGGTACCCCCCTCGCCTACTTCCTGGCCAGGCAGGAGTTCAGGGGCAAATCGGTGCTCGAGGCCGTGATTGACGTCCCCATAATGGTCCCCCATACCGTGGCGGGCATCGCCGTCCTCATGACCTTTTCCCCCAAGGCCCCCATCGGAGCGATGCTGGTCCGGGCGGGGTTTTCGCCCGTCAACAGCCACCTGGCCATAATCCTGGCCTGCATGTTTGTCTCGATCCCCTTTTACGTGGACGCGGCAAGGGACGCCTTCTACGGCGTGTCACCCAGGCTGGAGAACGTCTCCCGCACCCTGGGAGCCTCCTTCTTCCACGTGTTTTTCCGCATATCCCTTCCCCTGGCGAAAAGGGGTCTCGTCTCCGGCCTGATCATGAGCTGGGCCAGGGGGGTGAGCGAGTTCGGCGCCATCGTCATCATGGCCTACCACCCGATGGTGGCCCCCACCCTGATCTACGACCGTTTCGCCACCTTCGGGCTCAAGTTCTCCACGCCGATCGCGGTACAGCTCATCCTGGTCTGCCTGGGGATGTTCGTCGTACTGCGGGTCCTGGTATCGGGAAAGCGCAAGGAGGTCATCGGCGGTTGATAAGACTGGCAGGCCTCTCGATCGACCTGGGCGAGTTCGTGCTGGACTCCTTCTCCCTCTCGGTGGATGAGGGGGAGTTCTTCATGGTGGTGGGGCCCAGCGGCGCGGGGAAGACGGTCCTCCTTGAGGCCATAGCCGGTTTGAGGCAGCCCTCGGGCGGAAAGATCCTCGTCGCCGGCCGGGACGTCACCGACCTGCCGCCGGAGAAGAGGAACGTGGCCCTGGTTTACCAGGATTACGCCCTGTTCCCCCATTTGAGCGTGGAAGAGAACATCCGCTGGGGGCTGAGGTTCGTCCCAAGGCCGGACGGCCCCCACGTGGAAGGTCTCGTGAGGCTGCTGAGGCTCGAACATCTCCTCGAAAGACAGCCGGAGACTCTCTCGGGCGGTGAGCAGCAGCGCGTGGCGCTGGCCAGGGCGCTGGCGGTCAAACCCTCGGTCATCCTCCTTGACGAGCCGATATCGGCGCTGGACCCGCGCTTCAGGGAGGACCTGCAGGACTACCTCTCCCGGATCAACCGAGAGGGAATGACCATCATGATGGTGACCCACGATTTCAACGAGGTCCTTTCCCTGGGGCACAGGGTCGCCGTGATAGTCGAGGGGTCCCTCCAGCAGGTGGGTGAAGTCAAGACCGTTTTCCGCGAACCCGCCAACAGGCTGGTGGCCGATTTCGTGGGCATGAAGAACCTCTTCCCGTCGAGCGTCAAGGGGAGGAGGGCCAGCCTTGAGGGAGGGCTTTCCCTCGTCCTGGACGGACAGAAAGCCGGCGGCGAGTGCCTCATAGGGATACGCCCCGAGGATGTGATGATCGGCCAGGACCTGGCGGAGGGGACCGAGAACGTCTTCGGCGGCCGCGTGGTGAGCATCGTACCCAGGGGGATGGCTTTCGAGGTGGTCTTCGAGATCGGCGGCATCAGGCTGACGGGCAGGATGCTCTCCTCGGCCCTGGTGAGGGAGGATGTCCGGCCGGGGGTGGATTGCAGGGTGGGGTTCTACCCTGATGCGATACACGTGTTCGAAGGGAGTCACAAAATTTAACGGAGGTGTTCAGTAATGAGCAGGTTCACAAGGATCACGGTTCTGGCGATGGCCCTCGTCATGGTCTTCGCCGCGACGGCGGCCTTCGCCGACGAGAAGGTCATCGTCTTCCACGCCGGCAGCCTGTCGACCCCCATGGAGAAGGTCGAGAAGATCTTCGAAGAGGCCCACCCCGGTGTCGATGTCCAGCGCGAGGCCGGTGGGAGCGCAGCCCTGGCCAGGAAGATAATCGACCTCGGGGGTGCCTGCGACGTCTTCATGTCGGCGGACTACATGGTCATCGAGAAGATCCTGAGGCCGGCCGAGGCCGACTGGAACATTCTCTTCTCCAGCAACGCCATCGTACTCATGTACAGCCCCCAGTCCAAGTACAAGGATGAGATCAACAAGGACAACTGGACCGAAGTGCTCATGCGCCCCGATGTCCGCTGGGGGCACTCCGAGCCGGACCAGGACCCCTGCGGTTACCGCAGCCTCATGGTCCTGCAGCTGGCCGAGACCTTCTACAACGACAAGGACCTCTACGCCAGGGCGCTTAAGCACCCCGAGAGGGCGGTGCGCCCGAAGGCCATCGACCTCGTGGCCATGGTGCAGAGCGGCGCCATGGACTACGCCTTTGAGTACAAGTCCGTGGCGATGCAGCACGGCCTCGAGTACCTGGACCTCCCCGACGAGGTCAACCTGAAGAACCCCGACTTCGCCGACCAGTATGCCGCAGCCACGGTGGAACTGGCGGGCAGCGAACCGGGCAAGACGATCCTCGCCAAGGGTGAGCCCATCGTCTTCGCGCTGACGATCCCCCGGAACGCGCCCAACCCGAAGCGCGCCCTGGAACTGGTGGAACTCATCCTTGCCAAGGACGGCGGGCTGAAGATCCTCGAGGAGATGGGGCAGGACACCGTCGGTCCCCAGACCTACACGCCGGGAGAGAATATCCCCGCCGAGCTCCAGCCGCTGATGGTGAAATAGCACGTCAAGAACAAAAAAGGGCCCCGACTCATGTCGGGGCCCCTTTTGTATCAAAACTAACGTTCGATGGGTAACTCCCTTACCGTCAGTCGATGCCGATCATGACGTTGGTGGCCTTGATGACGGCGTAGACGTCCTTCCCGGGTTTCAGCCCCAACTTCTCGGCCGACTCCTTGGAGATCATGGAGACCACCTCATCGCCGCCGGGGAGTTCCACGACGACCTCGGTGTTCACCACGCCGGCCGTAACCTTCTTGACCTTGCCCTTTAACGCGTTGCGGGCGCTGAGTTTCAAGATATCCACCTCCCGAGATATACCTACATAGGGTTTATCTTTTATTCACATAATAATCCTAACACAGGGTCCCATCGTAATCAAGACCTTTACGAAGCGGGCCCGATCATCGGATCTTCGCCATGGCGCCTCCCACTTTTGACGGTCAGTAAGGTGGAATAATGAACAGGCTTTGATAAACTCCACCACGCTAAGGGAAAGCATCCCACTGGGTCAAACGCCCTTTCCAATAGGCCGACGTTGTATCGGCCCCGGCTCATTAGCATTATTTTTCAAAGAAAGACGTGCGTGGGACCGGTGTTTGACAAGGGGCGGCCCCTTTCCTAAACTGATGAATACACCTGTGATGTATCCATCTGCTTGCCCGGGAGGCCCAACAAGTGAAAGACAACGTGGAAGAAAGAGCCTATAGATCTATCATTGGCCTTATCCTTTCAGGGAAGTACAGGCCCGGAAATTTCCTCCTCGAGGTGGACCTCGCCTCTCAGCTCGGCGTGAGCAGGACCCCGGTCAGCAGGGCCCTGGCAAGACTAGTGACCGAAGGTTTCCTGAACAAACTGCCCAAGAAGGGATGTTACATTCCGCTTCCCACGCCGGAAGACGCCGCGCAGGTCTTTTCCGCCAGGGAGGCCGTCGAAGGAATGGCCGCGGCGCAGGCGGCCATCAACGCCACCGATGAAGAGATCCAAAGGCTGGGCGAGTTCATCAGGGCCGATGAGAACGCGGTGAGGGAGAAGGAAAAGGAGATCTTCGCTGAGAATAACGAGTTTTTTCATACCGGCATTGCCCGAGCGTCGAGAAATGCTTACCTGGAAAAATGGTGCAAAAACATTTTCTGGCGCTCCAACATCTATATTTTCTATTTCGACAGTTTTTACAAGACCCAGGAAAAGAACGCCATCGAGCAACTAACCCCTATCCAGCACAAAGCCATCTTCGAAGCGATCCAGGCCAGGGACCCACAACTCGCGGAGCGAAAGATGAGGGAGCACATATCCAGGACATATAACTTCCTTTTGCTGGGTTGATGGATCGGCCCACAGAGGGTTATTCTTCGTCACCGCCCCCTGTTGCCTCCAATAACAGTCAAAGTGAAAGTCTATCGTTGCCTCACGAAGGGATTTTAGCGGCATTACCAGGATCGGTCTCCGTCCCAGAGAAACTCCTGCCCTTGTCTCCAAAGGCTCTTTTTAGCCTGGACTAGAGCCGGTCCACCTCCAGGTACAGGCGAAAAAAGAGGCAGGGAAGGTGGAGACATGGTCCCGATTGTTGCCGCCGTGTCAGTCACGGGGGCCAATACCAGGCCCTTCTCTTTCATCGGCGCCCTGCGTCACTCGCCCGTGGCCCAGGCGTCACTTCTCTTTTCTCTCCCATCGAAAACCTCCCCCGTCCTTTCCCAAGGGTCACACCTCTTGAAGAAAGAGGCTATACTTTTCGCTTGGATCCTTAGGCGAGTCAACGTAGTCAAGTAAGCTCTAGGCATTGAAGAGGAGCCTTAATTCATTGACAATCCGAAACCTACTCCATAGAATAAAATGGAATTCTCTGGAAATGAGTCATGGTTCGCGTCTATGTGACTTCTTTGACGTTTGGGTTGACTTGTTTTGCAAAGGTTTTCGTCCTTCAGCGCGAGGCGGGGCACCAGATCCTTCATAAAGAATTTGCTCCGGAACGATGGTTGTGAGATTCTTTTTGTTAACAAGAATCGAAGGAATAACGATTTTCACTCCCTCGGACGGTGGAAGAGGTCAAGGTGCCGCCGCTGACGCTTTTGAAAACGTGGAAAAACTTATGGAAGAAGATAGCCCCGACGCGGATACTTCATTGTTACCCGTGGAAATGAACAGCAGGATTGCCGAACGATGGATTGATAGATCCGGGAATATGAACTCTGCTTCCTATGCCGATAAGGATATTAGGAGCTCTACAGAACATATTTCCTCAAAGGTCTTTATACTTCTTTTCGAAACGTGCTTGACCCAGGGATAGACCATGTATCAGCGCTGGGGCTGTCAAGGGTGTCCGTGGGGTGGAGGAAGGGTCTATCCCTTATCGTCGTTAAGTTGATCCCTTCTCGTCGTTAAGCGGTTCGCTCCCGGATGCATCTGACAGCAGAAATCCCCTCCAATACACTCTTTCCTGGGTTCCAAGCAGCGTGATCGGCTCTTTCAGAAGAGAGGCACGGTTCATCAAGAGTGCAAAGCTCATTGTCCTGCCTGACGGAGGAACTCGCCTTTGCATCGAGCATAGCGCTAACCTAGCGATGTTTACGGAACTGACCTGTTTGTCTGCCGTGCTATATGTTTTTTATTTTTTACAGGTTTTAAAAGCGAAAGGTAGGAGAGCGAAGTATTAAGAGGTCCGAATAATTCCGACGACCGCAGGGTACATCAAGAGTTGGTATATATCCTTGCTTCGCGGCATTCGGGAAACGGGAGAGAACCGGTGTTTGAACTTATAGAATCGAGCCGCGGCTTACTCACTACGTATAGAGGAGGGCACTGTGAACATTTCTGGAGAAGAAAAAAACATTTTGTTGGTCAATAATTCCCTTACGCCGGGAAATAGAGTGGCGGACAATTTCTCTCCGCACTTCAGGGCCTCCTTTGAGGTGGTCAATGTTTTATCCGATCCGGTCCCTACTGAGGGCGACGGATATTCGCACATTATCCTCTCCGGTTCGGGGGCAGATTTTGACGGGAGTTGGCAAAAGAATGAATCAGCCCTGATCGCCTGGGCTTATGAGAGAGACGTACCTCTTTTGGGGGTTTGTTACGGCTTACAGTTGATCGTAAAGGTGCTATTCGGAGTTGATCATCTCGGCCCCATGGAGACGGCGAACTACGGGTGGCATACCGTGCGTTCGATAGCGGACGATGTCGTTTTCGGGAAAGCCGGCAGGGAGTATAAGGTGTTTTCTCATCATTTTTGGGAGGTAAAAAGCATCCCTGGATCAAGGGCTACTGTTTTTGCCTCCTCGGACAGATGCACGATCAGTGGAATAAAGATCAAAAATAAGAAGATTTGGGGGTTGCAGCCCCACTTTGAGATAGGGATAAGTGAAGGTATGAGGACTCTCCGCAGAACTTTGGGCGACCAGGAGGCATGGGAAAACGTCAAACGTGATCATCCCGCGGATTCCGGCCATATTACCGATATCATGGAAAATTTCCTTTCATACTGATGCGGGAAAGAAGGGGGTTGGTTATCCACGGAAAATGGCAAGGGCAAAAAAAGCGATACGGGAATCGCCGTCGAATCTGTCCCCGAGGTAGCTATTTTTGCTTGGGAAGAGGGCAAGATACCTAGGGGCCTCATCCAGTTGGAGACATTGAAGGGTAATAGCACCAATCCCGAGACCTTTGATTTTCCCGTAATGATCGAGAGGATACCCGGTGCCTGCTCGGAGACGGTTATTCGTAAGCCCGACCCCGTGGTGATGGGGCGAATGATCGCCAGGGCCGAATACCTGGGATCGATCGGAGTCAAGTGTATAACTACAAGCTGTGGCTTCAACGCGATTTTTCAACGGGAGATCGCCTCATCAGTGAAGATACCGTTTTTTTCCTCCAGCCTGATACAAATCCCGTTTCTCCGTTCGATCTACGGGGTTGGACGCGAAATAATTGTCGTGACCGCTAGAAAGAACAGCCTTAAAAAGGAACATTTTGAGGCTACTGGCACGACTGACTTGGCCGGGCTTCACATATACGGGATGAGTGAGGATTGCGGCGAGTGGCGGAAAATGAGGGAAGATTTTAACGCGGAACTGGATCTTGTGTTGCTTAAGAAACAGTTTGTGGAAATTGTTGTCGGCGCGGTCAAAGAACACCCGGAAAGCGTAGCGATATTGTTTGAATGCACCGATATGCCGCCTTTTTCGGATCCAGTGAGAGAGGCAACGGGTCTCCCGGTTTTTGATTTTGTGACAATGACCGAATTCGTTTACAACGCCGTTCATTCGGGCGTAAGAAATGAAAGGAGCTGAACAGGACGATGAGAAAAGTATTTGTGTTGATGCTGGTTGGGTCGTTGTTATTGTTGTGCGGGGTCGCCGCAGCCTACGCCGCTCCCACAAGGGAGGAAACCGTTATTATCGGGACCACCGGTGATCCAACGACGATAGACCCCCACGCAACGAACGCCATGTGGTCAAATAACATCACCATCAACCTTTTCGATCCGCTTGTGAGAAAGGTATTTGACCAGGCTGGTAAGTTCTCCTTGGTCCCGTCCCTTGCGACGAAATGGGAACAGGAGGACGATATCACATGGATCCTTACCCTAAGGGAAGGAGTCCAGTTTCATAACGGAGACCCCTTTACGGCCGATGATGTTGTATTCAGCATCCAGCAGTATAAGGATTCGACCACTGGAGGAGCGGGATTTGTCCAGCCAATTGCCTCCGCGTTGGCCCTCGACAACTTTAAAGTTCAGATCAAGACTCATGCCCCGTATGCAATTCTTGCGCTTGATATGGCAGACATCTACATTTCAAGCAAAAAATACTTTGAAAAAGTTGGAGAAGAAGGTGTAAATAAACATCCGATCGGGACCGGTCCCTATAAGTTTGTCGAATGGATCAAGGAAGACCACATCACTATGGATGCCAATGAAGATTACTGGGGGCCGAAGCCTAAGATAAAGAGAGCGATAATGCGACCTCTCAAAAACGATGCTACTAGGGTAGCGGCCTTGCTAAGTGGGGAAGTGGACCTTATCTACAACGTTCCCGTCAGGGACATCGATAGGGTCTCGAGCGGAGCGAACACCGAAGTCAAGGCCATTCCGGGCCCCGACGTAATGCATATTAACATCGACGTGACCAGGCAGCAGACCCCGGGTTACAAGCATGGGAAAAACCCGTTCCTTGACAGAAGGGTCAGGGAAGCTTTCGCCATAGCTATAGACAGGGATTCCATAATCAAAAACGTATACGGCGGTCATGCATACCCTACGGGGCAGCTCCCTATTCCTGGTGCTTATGGATATGTTGAGGATATCAAGCCGTATCCCTACAATCCTGAAAAGGCGAGGCAGCTTTTAAAGGAAGCAGGCTATCCAGACGGCTTTGAGTTCGTTTGGGATGTCCCGCAACAAAGGTATTTCAACGATGGGCCGTGCTCTCAAGCTATCGCCGGTTTCCTGGCGAAAGTCGGCATAAAGGCCGAACTTAACATGATACCTTCCAACCAATATCTCTCGTACATTAATCCCGGCGACAAGACAACAGCTTTTTACGGCGCGTCAGGGACGGGTAAGGGTGATATCGGTTACTGGTACAACCGCATGTTCTATACCAGGGACAAGAAAGAAGGCTCCGGCGGTTCGAACAGGACACACTACTCGAATCCAGAGGTGGATAAGCTGCTTGATGAGGCAGACTCCACGGCGGACGTGAACGTAAGAAAGGCGAAGCTAGAAGAGGTTACAAGGATACTCTACCAAGACTACGCGATAATTCCGATTTATCAGTACGAGGAACCCTACGGAATGGTGAAGGGACTAGATTTCACACCAAGAGTGGACGCATTCATTTTTGACGTCCAGACGATGCAGAAGAAATAAACTTTCTGCCCGGGGGGATAGGGGACTGGAACGCTCCCTATCCCTCCGATCTTTGCCATTTTGTCTTTTTCTTAAGGGAGGCTCCCTTTGCTCTTTTATATCCTTAAAAGATTTTTACAGATGGTTATAGTGATCGCGATAGTAGGCACGATCGTCTTTATTTTTGTGAATATGCTGGGCGACCCCGCGGTGCTGCTTTTGCCGCCTGAGGCTTCTCCGGAGGAATTGGCCAAGGCCAAGGCTGTTATGGGGCTGGATAAGTCTACCTGGGAGCAGTACAAAATATTCGTTATCAACGTGTTGCATGGGAACCTGGGCAATTCCTTTGTGTTCAGAGAACCTGCGATGAGGCTTATTTTTGAAAGAATGCCTGCCACCCTTGAGATAGTGGTTCTTGCTATGTTCCTTGGGGCCGTGATCGCCATTCCGCTTGGTGTCTATGTAGGAGCCCACCCCAATACGTTTTTCAGCAGGAGCATTCTATCCCTTTCCCTGCTTTGTGTTTCCATGCCCACCTTTTGGTTTGGCATTGTCCTGATACTGATTTTTTCTGTACAACTAGGATGGCTCCCGTCATCGGGCAGGGGAGAGGTAGTTATATTATGGGGCATGAGGTTTAGTTTTATGACCTGGGATGGCATAAGGCACCTGATCCTCCCAGCAGTCACACTCGCCGTCCAACAGCTTGCGACCCAGCTCAGGCTGACCAGGGCGGGCATGATGGAAGTCCTTCGTCAAGATTACATAAAATTTGCCAAGGCAAAGGGGGTCAGCCCTCACAATGTGCTTTACGGCCATGCGCTCAAGAATGCCCTTATCCCGGTGGTCACGGTTTACGGACTTGAATTTGGCGGCCTAATAGTCTTTGCTACGATAACGGAGACGATCTTCGCCTGGCCGGGAATGGGAAAACTTCTGATCGACTCGATAAATATATCGGACAGGCCTGTCATAATCGCTTACCTCATGCTTGCTTCTATGCTCTTTGTGGTGATCAACTTCGTAGTGGACATTCTATATACCTTGATCGACCCCAGGATAGATCTGAGGTGATCACAACGCGGCAAATGAGTAAATTTGCAAGAATGATAAACTCAGAGGGCTTTTATAATTTCAGGCACAATCCTTTCGCGATAGCGGGAGCCCTTATAATCTTGCTATTCCTTCTTACAGCACTATTCGGACCACGCTTGGTGAGCCAGGATCCATATGACCTTGCCCAGCTTGACCTTAACGATTCTTACAAGCCACCGATCTGGCAAGAAGGCTCCGACCCTCGTTTTGTGCTTGGGACTGACGATCAGGGTCGTGATATGGTCAGCGCCATGGTATATGGTGTGAGGATGTCGGTGACAATAGGTTTCTGTGTCACCCTCATATGTATGATTGTTGGTACAACGTTAGGGCTCATATCGGGCTATAAAGGAGGCAGACTGGATTCTTTCATTATGGGATTGGTCAATGTGCAGCTTTCCTTCCCGAGCTTGCTCATCGCGATGCTGGTTCTTATCGCTTTTGGCAGAGGGGTATGGAAGATTATTTTGGCCCTGTCTTTTTCCGGATGGGTCACCTACGCTCGGACGGTCAGAGGCACAACTATGGCGGAGAAAAACAAGGAGTACGTGGAGGCTGCCAAGGTGATCGGCTTTTCCGAAAGAACTGTCCTCTTCAGACACATCCTGCCCAACGTAATGACCCCGGTGATAGTAATAGCGACCCTTCAGGTAGGCACAGTAATATTGAGCGAGGCGACGCTGAGCTTTCTCGGGATTGGCATACCTATAACAGAACCGTCCTTGGGTCTTTTGGTTGCGCAGGGTTATGTTGTTTTGTTCAGCGGGTTATGGTGGGTATCAGTTTTTCCCGGCCTTGTGCTGATGTTTCTCGTCGTTGGGATGAACCTTCTTGGGGATTTTTTGAGGGATGAATTCAACCCTCGGCTTAAATAGAGGCCGATGGAGATGGGAAAAGCGGGAGAGACAGCAAAAGAACCCGAACTCCTCCTTGACGTACGTGAACTAAGGACTTATTTTCACACGTTCAAAGGGACCGTGAAGGCGGTCGATGGCGTCAGCTTTTCTCTAAAAAAAGGCAAGATCCTTGGAATGGTCGGCGAATCGGGGTGTGGAAAATCTGTCACGGGTTTTTCCATACTTCGGCTGATCGATCCCCCGGGCCGCATAGAAAGCGGAGAGATAATATTCGAAGGTGAACCCCTGCTTAAGAAGTCTGAAAAAGAGATGGAAAAGATCAGGGGGAACAAGATTTCAATGATCTTTCAAGACCCGATGACCTCTTTAAATCCTGTCTACACGATAAAAAAGCAGATCTGTGAGACTCTGGAGCTTCATCGCGGACTTACAGGTGTGGAAGCGCACCATAAAGCTGTAGAACTGCTCAAGCTTGTGGGCATCCCTTCGCCTGAAGAAAGAATATCATACTACCCTCATCAGTTCAGCGGCGGAATGAGGCAGAGGGTTATTATCGCCATATCACTTGCTACTTCTCCCTCTTTGATAATAGCCGACGAGCCCACAACGGCTTTGGATGTAACAGTGCAAGCACAGCTGATAAAGAGACTCTACCGACTTGTCAGGGAAAGCGATAGATCCATGATATTGATCTCCCATAATCTTTCTCTTGTCTCCGGTGTCTCCGACAACATAATTGTAATGTACTGCGGGCGGGTGATCGAAAAAGGCCCATCTGAAAACGTAGTTTTTAAGCCCGCGCATCCTTACACTATCGGACTTCTTGACTCCATTCCCAAAATGACCGGGAAGAGGAAAACGCTGAAGCAAATATCTGGGATGGTCCCAAATCCCCTAGACATGCCCGAAGGGTGCGCCTTCTGTCCCAGGTGCACCCAGGCTCAAAGTATCTGTGAAAAGCAATTCCCCGCTCTCAGAGAGATAAGTACTGGCCATTTCGTAAGCTGTCACTTTGCAGGAAGGACAGATCGTTGATGGGTGAAGAAGAAGATATTCTCCTCAAAGTCAGACATTTGACCAAAAAATTTCCGCTGACCCGCGGTAACCCTTTTGAGAAAAGAAAGTATGTTAACGCCGTCAAGGATTTCTCTCTTTCTCTGAAAAAGCAAGAGGTCTTTGGCCTCGTCGGTGAATCAGGATGTGGAAAGTCTACCGTTGCCAGAACGATAATCAGATTGTACGAGCCGGATGAGGGAAGCATCGTATATGACGGTGTGAATATCACGACAATGAGGGAAAAACAGCTTAGGCCCTACAGAAAGAAGATACAAATGGTCTTTCAAAACCCCTATTCTTCGTTAAATCCCAGGCATACGGTCAAGGATATCGTCACTCAGCCGATCATCTTTCACAAGCTCGCCTCCACCAAGGCGGAGGCTGAGGAGATGGCCTTGTTTTATCTAGAAAAAGTTGGGATTTTAAGTTCACAGATCGAAAGATATCCCCATCAGTTTTCAGGAGGACAGAGGCAGAGGATCAGCATTGCCAGGGCGTTGGCGGTCGCCCCCGATTTCATTATCGCCGATGAGCCTGTCTCGGCCCTTGATGTATCAATACAGGCTCAGATCCTAAACTTGCTTTTGGATCTGAGAGAAGAATTTGCCCTGACGCTCATGTTTATTGCTCACGATCTTGCGGTTGTAAGGCATGTCAGCGACCGGGTCGGCATTATGTATCTAGGTTGCATGGTAGAGCATGGCCCTTACCGCGACATATTTGAAACTCCTCTTCACCCCTACACCGTGACTCTTTTGGGTGCCGTCCCCGTTCTCGGGGTCAGAACGATAGACTCAACAGAGCTAACTGATGAAGTGCCGAGTGCCCCTTCTGAGGATTTCAAGGGTTGCGTCTTTGCGCACAGGTGCCCTCTCTGTTTTGAAAAATGTCTGCGAGAGACTCCCGTTCTTGAAGAACGTACACCGGGGCATTTCGTTGCGTGTTGGTCGTTAAATCATGACTAACCTCCCCCTCGCGCTCAATCCGGACGCGATCTTATATCGATTGCAATGAGCGGACATGAAAAATAATACAAGCGGATCCTGTAGTAAAGTATGCCTGCAGAGGCATCCTTGTCGCTGTCGCAGCGCTTTAAGGCGGCGTCTCCATTCCGGTTGACAGCACAATATACAATATCATCCCGTTAGGAAAGACCGTGCCAAGATATATAATAGGTATTCTCAGGATCCCCATGGTGAGCGGGCTTCGTATCACGGCATTCCCGGGAATCTCTCTCCTGCGATACCGGGAATACCTCTTTGCAACTATGTCCATTTCAATTTTGCCTAAAAGGATTCTACCTTTCCTCTTCATTCCCCGGGATCATACCCTTCGAGAAGAAGCTATCATCTTCGGGTTCTATCCCCAGGTGAGACAACTCGGCCTTGACAAATTAAAAGGAGGAAGGAAAATATTACAGCGATGGGGTGAAGTGACGGGCTCATAGTGGTAAAGTATTGTAATGGGTCCAGAAGTGTTTGAATATTTTTTTACATCCTTCAAATGGATACATTAAAACATTTTTTATAAAATTCATCAGGGGGCTTTGGCATGGGGAAGACAGTTGTCCAACTGGGATACGGGATGCAAGGAAGAGCTTCGCTTTTCGACCTCTTGAAGTGCGGACAGGTGGAGAGGGTGATCGTCGCCGACAGCTCTCCCGGCCTCTATGAAGAGATCGCGAAACTTGGTTCGAAAAAGGTTACCGCCCTGGTCCTGGACGCCTCCGACGTTGACGCCGCAAAAGAAGTTATCGGCGAGGCTGACGTGGTGGTGGAACTGCTCCCGGGGTTTTTGGCTTTTCAGACCGCAAGGGCCGCCATTGAGGTCGGGGTGAATCTCGTCTCTTCAATGTACCTCACCAACCCCGGTGAACAGGACCCCCAAAAAGCGCGAATCCGGCGGAAGGAGCTGGAGGACCTCGGCAGGGTGGCCGAGAAAAAGGGCATCACCATACTCCAGGAGTTTGGGATGGACCCTGGCTTGGACCTTGTACTGGGCGGTAGGGCTTTGAAGGAACTCGACGAGGTTCATGCCTTTCACTCCTACGGTGCTGGTTTTCCTGAACCGGCATCGGCCGACAACCCGCTCCTATACAAGTTCACCTGGTCCATTATCGGCGTCATGAGATCCTACCTCCGGCCCGCGAAGGTCATCGATAAAGGGAAGGTCGTTGATATCCCGGCGGACGAGATGTTCTCGGCGAAAAACACCCATTTCCTGGATCTCCCTGAGATGGGCGGTGTCCTCGAATGCTTCCCCAACGGTGATTCGGAACATTTCGCCAAGTCCTTCGGACTGGAAGGTCATGTGCTCTCCATGGGGCGCTACATATGCCGGTGGCCCGGCCACGGTGCCTTCTGGGAGACAATGGCCAAGTGCGGTTTCCTGGGAGAGGAGCCTATCCGGTGCGGCGGGAAGGAAGTCAGCCCCGTGGAGTTCTGTGCCAGCCTCCTGGGTTCCCAGGAGCAGTTCTTTTACTCCGACAAAGAAAGGGACGTGGCGCTGATCAGGGCGGACGTGCGGGGCCTGAAGGACGGGAAAAAACGCAGGGTCGTCTGGCAGATAACCGACAGGAAGGACCTGGAGACCGGCTTCACCGCCATGCAGCGCACCGTTGGTTTCCCGATGTCGATAGGCGCCCAGATGATCCTTGACGGCCGATTGTCCCGCAAGGGCATCGTGGACCCCACAGAGGTGCCCTTTGAGCCCTTCATGGAGGAACTGCGGAAACGCGGCCTTGTGGCCGACCGCTTGGAGGAGGAGTGGAAGGGGGATCTCAACCCGTGATCATCGATTTCGTCAAGGGACACATGGGCGGCAATACTATAACCATCCTCGACGGGAGGCAACTTCCCGAGGGGAGGGAACTGGAGATCTCCCTCGCCATGTTGGACGACCGATACCTCTGCTCCCACGAGGCGGGGATCCTCTACCCCGGGGGAGATGGCTGCGACCTGACTCTTCGCATCGTAGGCAGGGCCTCCAGGAAATTCATTTCGGCCTGCGGAGGTCTCACCCAGGTCCTGGGGAAGGTCCTGGCCTCCACCGGCTGGGGCCGGAGATTCGCCCTGTCGGTCCATGTCGGGAGCACCGTTCTCCTTGGGACCCCGGCGGGGGTCACCCCTATCCTCATCAGCGGCGAGAGGGCTGACTTTTCCACGGAGACGGACATGACCCAATTCCTGGGGGAGATATATCAACAAGGCATCGAGCCCATGGTCCTCGACGGGGTCAGGTCCTGGAGGGTCGGCAAGTTCCTGGTCATTCATGCCGACGAACTACGGAAGGTCTTGCCAGGCTCGGAGGTGGAAAACCTGGATGAAGTCACGAGGCACAAAATAGTGGCCATGCAGGAGGAGTTTTTCAAGGTATCCCCCTGGGCCGGCTTTGACCTCGCCCTTTACGATGACCACCCCACGAGGGAAGGAAATGATCTGCGCGTCATCTTCCCCCATTCTATCCCGAAAAATCTCATCGAACCATCTTGTGGGACCGGTTCAATCGCGGTCTGTATAGTGGCCCTGGCGGACGGGTTTTTTAAAGAGGAGAGGTCGTCCGACGGGAAAGCCGCCCTCACTTTGCGGTTGGAATCGGGAGGGGGTTACGACCTGGGCGGGCCGGATGTGACCAGGGTGACCCTTGCCCCGGGGAAGGGCGACAGGATGGAGAAAGCCTTCTTCTCACACAGCAACGTGGAGGTGACCTGTGAAGGCAGGGCTTCCTTGGGGTAACCAGCCGGGGAAAGCCCGTATGACCGATGAAAGGAGGAGATAAGGTGCCTTAGCCCAATTACTTCTTGCTCGTGTTCGAAAGGTAAGACCATTCCTTGACGGAAAGGAGAATGGAAGATGGAAGGAGTAGCAACCAGAGGTATTCTTTCACTGCTTCCAGTCGTAGTGGCCTTGTTACTGGCCTTCAGAACAAAGGACGCCGTGTTCTCCCTCGTTATAGGCTGCCTTTTAGGAGTACTCCTCGCAGGCTTCGACCCCGCCACAGGGCTATCCAAACTCTTTCAGAACGCTCTCGGGAACGCTGATTTCATATGGGTGATGATGATAGAGGTTGCCATCGGGGTAATGATAGCCTTTTACCTGAGGTCAGGCGTCATCGGGGGTTTCGCCGAATGGGCTTCGACCAAGATCCGCACCAGGAGGGCTGCTTCCGGGTTCGGGTGGCTTTTGGGTATTTTCATATTTTTCAGCGACTATTTCAGCCCCCTCTTCAGCGGCCCCATAGCCCGACCCCTGACTGACAAGTACAAGGTTTCGAGGGAGATGCTCGCCTACCTGCTTGACTCGGGGAGCGCGCCAGTTTGCACCCTGGTGCCGATCTCCGGGTGGGCGGTCTATATAGCCGGACTCCTGAAAGGCTACGGACCGATCGTGACGGCCGATGACGGTATGTCTGTATTCATTAAGTCCATCCCCTACAACTTTTACGGCTGGTTCGCCGTGATCCTCGCGGGTCTCTTCGCGTTCCAGATCATCCCCAACTTCGGGCCGATGAAAAAGGCCGAACTCCGCGCCCTGAACGAAGGAAAGGTGATCCGCGACGGAGCAACCCCCCTGACCGGTGAAGAGATGGATCTCATCAAACCCATACCGGACAAAAAGGTGAACCTCCTTGTTTACCTTGTCGTGCCTGTCCTGATAGTGATCAGCATAGCGCTGGGTACCTTCCTGATCCTGGGCAGCACCAAGATCCTTGAAGCTTTCTTCGCCGGGGTGATGTACCAGGCCATAGTCATGAGTTTTGGAGGTTACTTCAAGGGAGTCAAGGACGGCATGGATGTCGCCGTCAACGGGATCAAGGCCGTTCTCCCGGCGATAATGATCCTTGCCCTCGCGTACTGTATCAACGATATCTCCAAGACCCTGGGGGCCCAGCAGTACATCATATCCGTCACCAAGGGGTGGATGACCGCGGGAATGCTCCCGGTGATCACCTTCCTGACCGGCGCCCTGATCTCCTTCTTCACCGGCACTTCCTGGGGGACCTACGCTATCCTCACGCCCTTCGTGCTTCCTCTTGCCCTCAGCCTTTCGGGGGGGGCCATCAACAGCGTGGTCTTGGCCACGGTCGGCGCCATCGTGGGTGGGGGTTGCTTCGGGGACCACAGTTCTCCCGTCTCTGACACGACATGCCTCTCATCCTTCGGTGCGGCTTCGGACCACATGGATCACGTTATGACCCAGTTGCCCTACGCCTTGACCGCTGCGGGTCTTGCAGTAGTTCTGTTCCTGGTGATCGGTTTCATGGGATAAACCCAAAAAAGGCAAAGAACCGTTCTGTAGGGACCGGCGGTCCACCTCCACCGAGGACCGTCGGTTCCCCTTAACCAAGAAAACAACATTCGCGTAAAGGGATTGAGACAATGATGGAAACCGGGGCACCTCCGAAAATAGGGATCCTCTGCTGGGAGGCGGGGCATGTGCCAAGAGGCCTTGTCCAACTCGAATCGTTGAGGGGAAACAGCACCAACCCTGATTCTTATGATTTCCCGGTCCGTTTCCGACGGGTCAAGGGGGCCAATATCCAGACAATCCTTGAAAATCCTGACAGAAATGTTCTCCAGGAGATGATCAGGGAAGCCCGTTCGATGGTCTCCGACGGGGTGCGGGCCATTACCACCAGCTGCGGCTTCAACGCCGTCTTCCAGAAGGAACTGGCTTCATCCCTGGACGTGCCCGTATTCACCTCGAGCCTCCTGCAGGTGCCGATGGTCCACGCCATGTTGGGCAAAAGGGCGGAGGTAGGGGTCATTACCGCCAAGAAAGCCGCCCTTAAAAAGGAGCACCTGGAAGCCGTCGGCATCCATGAGGGGATCCCCATGAGGATCTTCGGACTGGAAGACTGCCCCGAATGGAGCAAGATATTCACTCACCCCGATGAAGATATCAACCTTGAGACTGTAAAAAATGAAGTGATCGGGACGGCCAGTGAAGCTATCGAGGAATACCCTGGTATCGGGGCATTCGTGCTGGAGTGCACCGATCTGCCCCCTTTCTCGGGACCCATGCGAAAAGCGACGGGGCTACCGGTCTTTGATTTCATCGGCCTCGTCGAGATGATCGCACGATCCCTTTGATAGGATCGATCGGTTGGTAGTAATTCTTGTTGTGAATACGGAGGAGTGTTTTCAATGAAAAAAATCCTGGTACTCGGTTCAGGCAGAGTTTCGAGGCCCTGCGTTAGTTACCTGGGAGGGTTGGAAGGGACGGTCGTGCACGTGGCGGCTTCCTCGGAGAGAAACCTTGGCAGAACCGTCGCGGGTGTACCCGGGGCGAAGACCCATATATTCGACGCTAAGGACCACGGTGGGAAACTGATCGATGAGGTGGGTCCCGACATCGTGGTCAACCTTCTCCCGCCCGCCTTCATGGCCCCCATTGCAAGGGAGTGCTTGAAGAAGAGGATCCCTCTCGTCCATGCCTCCTACCTGGACCAGGAGGTGAGGAACCTTTCGAAGGATGTAGAAGCGGCAGGTATTCCCTTCGTCACCGAAATGGGCCTCGATCCCGGCATCGACCACATGTCGGCGGCCAGAACGATCGGCAGGATACGCAAGGAAGGCGGCGAAGTGGAATCCTTTCGCTCGATATGCGGAGCCATCCCCTCGGCCGACGCAAATACCAACCCCTGGGGCTACAAGCTCTCCTGGGCACCGGCCAGCCTTATTGGCGCAAGCAAAAGGGACGCGCGGGTCTTGGTCGAAGGGAAGACTTTCGAATGGCCGGACGGCGAGACCTACGAACACGTTCACCTTGAGGAAGTGCAAGGCCTGGGATGGTTCGAGATCTATGCCAACGCCGACTCGCTGCCCTACCTGGACATCTATGGGATCTCAGAGGCGAGGAGCATCTATCGGGGAACGATCCGGTATCCGGGTTGGTGCGAGACGATCTGCAAGATGAACGCCCTGGAGCTCTTCGAGGAGAACGTCCTGGACATGAAAGGAAAGACCTTCAGGTCCTTCATGGCCGAAAGGGCCTGTTTGGGAAAGGATAGCGACGTAGAGCCGGGTCTTTGCGAGAGGCTCCGGCTGGAGCCCTATTCGACGGTGATGCTCCGGTTCGGCTGGCTCGGTCTCCTGGATGACAGGCCGATACCCTTCGCCAAGGGGAGCCCGAGGGACGTGGTCTCCTTCCTATTCGCGGAAAAGCTGGTCTACAGCGAAGAGGAGAAGGACCTGGTGATCCTGCGGGACGAATTCGTCGCCACCTACAAGGGTAAGAACGGTAAAAAATTATTCCGCTCCACCCTGATCGATATGGGTATCCCCGGAGGGGATTCCTCGGTGGCGCGGACGACGGGGCTTCCGCCGGCGATCACGGCCAGGTTCATCCTGGAAGGCAAGATCCGGACGCCGGGAGTTCATACCCCCGTCCTTCCGGAGATCTGGGGCCCAGTCCTGGAAGAACTGGAGAGGTTAGGCATTTCACTGGAAGAGACGGTGACCGATGCCTGATCGGGGCGGGGTGCCCGTTTTTGAGAGAGGAAGACCCAAGAAAGGAGGGGGCCCTGCCAGGGTCCCCTCCTTTTCATTTTTGGCTCGCTGGGCCTTATCGCTCCCGGGGGATCGGCAGGGTGGAACCTCCGGCGGGCATCACGATGACCCCGGCTCGGGGCCCCGCCAGGGAGAAGGCCTTTTCGACGGCCCTTTCAAGGTTTTCGGCGGGTTCGACGAAGAAGGAGCGGACCACCTCGTCGTCGAGGTCCGAGACCATGAGGATCGACGCTTTTTTCAGGGCCAGGGCGATAGCTGCCGCCTTGTGGCCTCCAAGTTCGAAGCCGCTCTTCACGCGTTCGATGAGGTCTTCAGGCTTCTCAGCTTTTTTGATCCAGTCGGAGAAGGTTTTGGAACCCAGCCCCTCCTCGCAGGAAGCCACCCAGATGACCACGCCGCCCCTTAGGACGGCCCAAAGGGCATTGTCCAGGGCTTTCTGGGCTTGGTAGACGTTGATATCCTTTGGGAACCCCCCGGCGGAGACGATCACGATATCGGCCTGTTCCTCGATGGGGACCTTGCCCAGGGCGTCGAGTTTTTCGCAGCCCGCCCTGTGGGCTCCGATGTAGTCGCCCGCCACGGCATGGATGACCTTCTTGTCCTGGTCGAGGATCACGTTGAAGGTGAAGTCGATCTTGATGAAGCGGCCGATCTCCTCCAGGTCCTCCCGGACGGGGTTGCCCTTGTTGTTGCCCGCCCTGGAACCCTCCTCCAGCATCATCCGGTGGTTGGCCCGGATGGCCTCGATCGTCGAGACGCCGGGAAAGACGGCCTTGGCCCCGCCGCTGTAGCCGGCAAAGTAATGAAACTCGATGTTCCCGACGCAGACCCGGCGGTCGGCCTCCACGACGGGCCTGAAAATATCGACCGGCGTGCCCCTGGAGGTCTTCCCCAGGTTCACGCAGTCCAAAGGGTCGTGGTCGATGCAACGGTAGTCCTCGTAGATCCTGTCGCCTACGAGGAACCTCATTTCGTCCTCGGTGTGGGGGCGGTGGCTGCCGAGGGCGAAGACAATGGTGATGTCCGTGTCGCCGATGCCGGCTTCCCCGAGTTCCTCAAGGACGGGGGGTAGCACCACCCTCGACGGGCAGGGCCTGGTGATGTCGCTGGTGATAAGGGCGATCTTCTCACCGGGCCTTACTATCTCTCTCAGCGGGGGCGTCCCGATGGGGTTGGAAAGGGCCTTTTTCATGATCTCCTCCTGGGCCTCCCCCCGGGGGATGCGAGGGGGCTCCAGGACCGCCACCAGGTTTTCCCGCGGCACCGAGCAATCGACCGTCCTCTTGCCGAAACGCAGTTGAAATTTCATGGCCATTCCCCCCAAGATCATTGATCCCCATGATAGGGTCCAGGTGTACCCGCCTCACCGACCGGGGAGAAAATGGGAATACCCGGCGGTTATCCGATATGATACCTCCCAGGAGCCGCCCGCAGGGTTAGAAGGGGTCTTTCGAGGGCGGCACCGCCGATTATTGTAAGGGAGGAGAACCCATGGTCAAAAAACGCACGGCCCTTTTCCTGGCCGGATCGTTGTTCTTCTTTTCTCTACTGGCCCCGGCGTGGGCGGAGGCACAATGGCCCGGGATCACCCTCTCGGCTGACGGGGTGCCCATTTCCTACGAGATACACGGCGACGGTGAGCCCACCCTCGTTTTCGTCCACGGCTGGAGCTGCGACGCACGCTACTGGGGTGCTCAGGTACCCTATTTTTCGATGAGGCACCGGGTCATCACACTGGACCTGGCGGGTCACGGTCATTCGGGCCTGGGGCGTTCCAGGTACACCATGGAGTCCTTCGGTGAGGACGTGGCAGCCGTGGTAAAGGCGGCGGGGGCGGAAAGGGCCATCCTCATTGGCCATTCCATGGGAGGGCAGGTCATAGCCTGCGCCGCGAGGATCCTCCCCGGGAGGGTGTCGGGGCTCATCGGCGTGGATACCCTGGAGAATGTCGGGTACGTTATGACGCCCGAGGAGCGGGAAGCAATGCTGGCCCCCTTCAGGGAAGATTTCCCGGCCGAGACGGCCCGTTTCGCCGGGGAGATGCTGTCACCGGCCGTGGAGAGGTCGCTGAGGGAGTGGATCGTATCGGACATGTCCTCGGCGCCCTCCTGGGTGGCGGTGAGCGCCATGGAAGAGATGACCTCCCAGTACGTCACCGGTGAGGCGGCCCGCGTCTTCGAGGAGGTCCGCCTCCCCGTGGTCAGCGTAAATGCCGACAAGTGGCCCGTGGATTTCAAGGCCAACCGGGAACACATGCTCTCCTACGAAGCCATCGTCATCGCCGACGCGGACCACTTCCTGATGATGACCCGGTCCGAGGAGTTCAATGACGCCCTGGAAAGGGCCATCGGGATGATCCTTTGGGAGGCGGGCAAGTAGTCAGGCGGTGACGGTCTCCAGGAAGCCGGACGCGCTGGAGAGCATGAAGTTCATCTCCCGGGACCGCACGTCGGAGGGGAGCATCGGGAACGCCTCGAGCCAGGGGTCACGGCTCAACAGGAAAGACAACAGTCCGTCCATATCTACTTGGTCGGCCCCGGGGCGTCCCTTCCCCTCAAGGAACTCCGCGAAGAGTACTCTCCATAATTGGATCTGCCGGGCAGCCTCGTCCAGCATCCTACTCACTTCTTTGGAATAGCCGAAGTGGGCATAGCAGAGCAGGATGGCGTTCACCGCCTTCAGCGTCTCTATGGACTGCAGCGCCTGGTCTATATAGAAACGGGGCGGCGAGGCCGGTCGTAGCACGTACTTGCCTTCATCGGCCCCCGGGACGACCGTGTCGAGGCGGGTGAAGGTGCCGGCGGCCTCGCCGGCGAAGAGGACCGGGCCCGCCGGGGTCTCGTAGAAAAAGGAACGGTGGTGGGGCGCGTGCCCAGGGGTGTCGACGGCGAGGATCCCCGGGATCTCGGCCCCTTCGGGGATGAAGCGGCCCTCATCCACCGGCAAGGGTTCACCGTAGGCCGGTGCCATTTCGGGTATGACCCGCAGGCTGCTCTCCCAGAGCCTCGCGGGGTCCGCCAGGTGGGGTTTCCCCCTGGGGTGGACGTTCACCATGGCGGCAGGGAAGGCCTCGAGGAGTTCGGCCAAGCCGCCGGAGTGGTCCAGGTGGATATGGGTCAGGAGGACCAGGTCCAGCCTGTCGACGCCCAGGCCACCCAGGGTTTCGAGAAGGAGTGGAGCCGTCGAGGCCGGTCCCGGGTCGACGATGACATTCCGCCCCCTACCCTCGTCCCTGACCAGCCAGACCCCGAAGAAGTGGTGATAGCCCTCCATGGCGAGGGGGAGGTCGATAAGGCTCAGAGTGACATCGGGTGCCGCTTCCAGATCCAATACTTTCATGACTGTTCACCTCAAAAACCGATCCTTGTTTAAAACCTTCCGCCCGCGACTGGGACATTATCCCCCGGCTGACACGATCCGACAACGGCAACGATGCTCCGTTCCCGTCGACACACCCCGTTCGTAAAAGGCTTGACAATCGGGTAAAAGAGGTCTAACTTTCGCATATCGGTTACATTTCGGATGCATAACAGTTGTATACCGGTGAGGGGATGCAAAGCTTGAGGAAGAGATCTAAGACCGACCTGGTTTATGAAGAGATCAAGAAGTTGATCCTCCGGGGGGAGCTCTCAAGCGACACACCGATCTCGGAGAACCACCTCGCCAGGAGGTTCGAAATAAGCCGGACTCCTATCCGCGAGGCGCTAAAACGGCTCCATATGGAGGGCTTCGTCAGGATCATCCCCAACCAGGGCGTATTCGTCCGCGACGTCTCCATAAATGAAGTAAAGGATATATATGACCTGCGGATAGCCCTGGAAGAGTTCGTAATAAAGGAATTGACCGGCATCCTTTCACAAGATGACCTTTCACTGCTCGAGGGCAACCTCGCCAGGCAGGAGGAAGCCCTCCTGAAGAACGACGCCTTCGCCTTCCACGAGGAGGACCGCAATTTCCACGATTATTTCATGAAAGCCTACGGCAACGCCATGATAACGGACTTCATAACTAATCTCCGCGACCGGATCGAGGGGATCAATATAAATATGCTCAAGCAGCCCGGCAACATGAGACTTTTCTGGGGTGAGCACAAAAAAATCCTGGAAGCCCTTCATAAGAGGGACGCCGAGGAGGCGACCAGGGAGATGGACGAACATCTTAAAGGCGGCAAGGACAGGCTTCTCAGGGGCTGATCCACCGCGTGAAGCGCGGCGGTGACCCATACCGGGCAGGAGGAGGGATGGCGAGGATAGCGAAAGGGTGGTTTCCCCGGCCGGGGGATAAAAAACCTGTGAAGGAGGTGAACTGTCCGGGTTCACCGGACAGGACGTGAAGATGAGGAAATTGCTGACAGGAATACTAGCGCTGGTTTTGGTTTTCGGGTTGGCAAGCGTTGACACAGCCCAAGCGGCACTCAAGGGCGAGTATAAGCTCACCATGAACGTCACCACCGATACAGCCTGGGGCCAGGGGGGGGTTAAGTTCGCCGAGCTGGTCAAGGATTACACCGGCGGCAAGGTGAACGTCAAGGTCTATCCCAGCGCCCAGCTCGTCGGCGGCGACCAGATGCGCCAGGCCGAGATGGTCTCCAGCGGTGCGATAGACTTCATGCTCAACTCCACGATAAACATCGCCCCGATCATTCCCGAATGCAACGCCTTTTCGCTCCCCTTCATGTTCCCCAGTTACGAATCCGTTGACGCCGTGACCGGATCGGCGGCGGGCCAGATGGTCCTGGACGCCCTGGAGAAGCACAACATGGTTGGACTGGCGTGGGGCGAGAACGGGTTCCGTGAGCTCACCAACAATGTCAAACCCGTAGCGCACCCTGATGACATGAAAGGCCTCAAGATCAGGGTCGTGACGCCTATTTATATCGATATCATGAGAGCCCTCGGCGCGAATGCCATAGCCATGAACTGGGGCGAGGTCTTCACCTCGCTGCAGCAAGGCGTTATCGACGGGCAGGAGAACCCCATCGTCGGGATAATAATCCCGAACAAGATCTACGAGGTGCAGAAGTACCTCACCAACTGGCACTATTCCTACGACGCCCTGATCCTGGCCGTCAACAAGAATGTGTGGGAGAGCTTCGACCCCGATATCAAGGAGCAGATCAAGAAGGCCGCCGTCGATTCAATGCGATGGCAGGTCCACGACGTGAGCCGCGTAGGCCTGGGCGACGGCATCGAGTTCCTGAAATCCCAGGGTATGACGGTGACCGATCCTACCCCGGAGCAGCTTGCCGCGTTCCGCGAGATGACCAAGGCCGTCTATGAAAAGTGGTCCGCCAACGTCGGCGCCGATATCGTAAAAGCCTTCGAGGAGGCCGTTTCGAGTTTCAAATAATGGGTCATGGTACGGGGGCCGCTGCCGCGACCCCTCTGTCCCCTTCCCGGGGGAGGGATCTGTCGGGGATCAACCGATAGGAAGGGAACGGTGCTGGGGATGTTCAAGCTGCTTGACAGGATAGAAGAGTGGACCTGCGTTGCGATGCTTTTTTTCATGGCCATTCTGGCCTTTGCCAACGTGATAGTAAGGTACCTGACGACCTTTTCTTTTTCCTTCTCGGAAGAACTGCTGGTTAACCTCTTTGTCTGGATAACGATGCTCGGGGCCTCGATCGCGACCAGAAAAGGCTCCCTGCTCGGGGTCACCTATCTCTTCGACAGGATGCCCTCCTGGTTCAAGAAGTTCTCGACGGTGGTGATCGTCCTATGCGGGATCACCCTTTTCGGTCTTCTCACAATGCATGGGATCGATATGGTCAAGAGCGAGTACAGGTCCGGGATGACCACTTACTCCATGGCGCTGCCGATGTGGATCTTCGGTATGGCTGTGCCGGTCTGTGCCTTCATCCTGGTCCTGAGGACGATCCAGAGGGGAGTTCAGGAGTGGAAGGGCCTGTCCATACCACAAGCGAAAACCTGCCCGGAGGTGGATCATAAATGAACGTCGACCCGGGTGTCATACTGTTAGGCCTTTTCTTTATCTTCCTTGCCTTCAAGGTGCCCATAGCCGTCGCTCTCGGCATGGCGGGGATGGCCGTCGTCTACTGGTACAACCTGGGAGTGCAGATGTTCGCCCCCGTCTTCTTCGCCAATATCTCCAAATTCTCGCTGCTGGCCATTCCGTTCTTCATCCTCGCCGGGGTCATCATGGGGAAGGCGCAGATCTCCGACAAGATCATCAGGCTGATAATGCTCATGGTGGGGCCTGTTAGCGGAGGCATGGCAATTGTGACGATAATCACGGCCCTTTTCTGGGGGGCCGTTTCAGGTTCGGGGCCGGCCACCGTAGCCGCCATCGGCACCATTCTCATCCCAGGCATGGTAAAAGCGGGTTACGACAGGGGATTCGCCGCCGCCCTGACCTCATCGGCGAGCGGGTTGGCCATAGTGATACCCCCGAGCATCGGCTTCATCGTCTACGGCGTTATCACGGGGGCATCGATCAGCGAACTGTTCCTGGCCGGGATCATCCCCGGGATCCTGGTGGGCCTCTTCCTGATAGTAGCCGCCTTTATCATCTCGGTGGCGCGAGGCTACAGGGGCGACAGGTTCGGGACGGCCAAGGAGGTCCTCGGGGCCTTCAAGGATGCTTTCTGGGCCCTGCTCACGCCGGTGATCATCCTGGGGGGGATATACGGAGGGATCTTCACGCCCACGGAAGCCGCCGCCGTGGGAGTGGCCTACGGGCTTTTCGTGGGTTTTGTCATATACCGCACGCTCACCTTCAAGGACCTCTACGAACTCCTGGTAGACGCCTGCACTTCCTCCGCGGTGGTGATGCTTGTCGTTGCCTTCGCGGGCATATTCGGATGGGCGATGATGGTCCTCGGGGTCGTCGAGAGGGTTTCAGCGGCGGTCATAGCCATGAGCTCCAACCCCTACGTGGTCATTGCCCTGATAAACGTGATACTGCTGGTCGCCGGGATGCTCCTGGACGCCATATCGATCTATTACCTCCTGATGCCCATTTTCATGCCCGTCCTCGCCCATTTCGGGTGGGACCCGGTCTGGTTCGGAGTGGTCACGACGGTCAACCTCGCCATAGGCCAGGTCACACCCCCCGTGGCGGTAAATCTTTACGTGGGCTGCAATGTGGCGGGTATCTCCATGGATGAGATATCGAGGGCGGTGGTGCCCTTCCTCCTGGCTTCGGTCGCGGCTTTGGCGGTGATCGTCTACGCGCCGGGCATCACCCTTTGGCTTCCGAAACTTCTGATGCGTTAGCAAATAACCGGGACAATCGAGTTGTGCCTGGCCGAGGGGACCAGGCTATCATTACCCGAAATGAGGTGGGGATCCTTGAGCGCAAGGAAAGTTAAGGAAAAGAAGGGCCCGGACAAGTACCCCAAGGCGCTTCTGGCCCAGTTCTACAAGACCATGAGCACCATCAGGTCTTTCGAAAAAAAGGTGGAGGAAAAGTTCCTGGCCGGTGAGATCCCGGGCTTCGTTCATCTTTACATCGGCGAGGAGGCCGTCGCGACGGGGGTGATCTCGAACCTCTCAAGGGAGGATCTCATCCAGAGCACCCATCGCGGGCACGGCCATACCATAGCCAAAGGCGCCGATCTCAAGAGGATGATGTCCGAGATCTTCGGCAAGAAGGAAGGGTGTTGCAAGGGGAAAGGCGGCTCCATGCATATCGCCGACCTGGGCGTAGGCATGCTGGGAGCCAACGGTGTCGTCGGGGGCGGTTTCAACATCGCTACCGGGGCGGCCCTGGCCGTCAAGATGCAGGGCAAGGACAACGTTTCGGTCGTATTTTTCGGTGACGGGGCCTCCAACCGCGGCACCTTCCACGAGGCAGCCAACATGGCCGCCGTCTGGGACCTGCCCGTGCTGTTCGTCTGCGAGAACAACCAGTACGCCTCCACTACTCCCTACAGGACCACTACCTCCGTCGATGACATAGCCGACAGGGCGGCCGGGTACGGCATGCCCGGGGTGATAGTGGACGGCAACGACGTGTTCGCCGTGTACGAGGAGGCGCGGAAGCTGATCGAGCGGGCGAGAAGGGGTGAGGGCCCGGCCCTCCTGGAGTGCAAGACCTACCGGGTGAAGGGACACTTCGTGGGGGACCCGGAGCAATACAGGACGAAGGAAGAGGTGAACAAGGTCTGCGAGAGCAACGACCCCATCGACCGGTTCGAGTGTACGGTCCTGGATGGGAAGCTCTTCAGCAGGGAGGAACTGGACGGGATAAAGGCCTCGGCCGTGAAGGAAGTCGAAGAGGCCCTCGAATTCGCCAGGAACGCCGCGGAGCCGGAAGTATCGCAGCTCTTCGCGGACGTCTACGCGTAAGGATGGGTTGGTGACAGGATCATGAGAGAGATCACATTCTCACAGGCCACGCTGGAAGCGATGGACGAGGAGATGACCCGTGACGAGAGGGTCTTCGTCATGGGTGAGGATATCGCCAGGCAGGGTGGCATCTTCGGCCAGTTCAAGGGGCTCCCCGACAAGTTCGGGAAGGACAGGGTGAGGGACACCCCCATAAGCGAGACGGCCATCGTCGGCGCCGCCATAGGGGCCGCATTGACAGGTATGAGACCCGTGGCGGACATGCACTTCGCCGATTTCATGGGGGTTTGCATGGACGAGATATTCAATCAGATGGCCAAGATCCACTACATGTTCGGCGGCCAGAGGCCGGTCCCCATGGTGTTAAGGGCGCCGGACGGCCTCATAAACCAGGCAGCGGCCCAGCACTCCCAGAGCATTGAGGCCTGGTTCATGCACATCCCGGGCTTGAAGGTGGTCATCCCCTCCAACCCTGCCGACGCGAAGGGACTTCTCAAATCGGCGATCAGGGACGACAATCCCGTGATCTACTTCGAGCATAAGGCTCTTTTCAACACCCGGGGGCCCGTCCCTGACGGCGAGGTCCTGACGCCCATAGGCAAGGCGAAGGTGGTGAGGGAGGGGAGCGATGTGACCCTCGTGTCCTACTCCCGTTGCATGGGCCTTTCCCTGGAGGCGGCGGACGTCCTTGCCGGGGAAGGAATATCGGTGGAGTGCATAGACCTGAGGAGCATTTCGCCCATCGACAAGGAGACCCTCCTTGCCTCGGTGGCCAAGACCACCAGGCTTGTCGTGGCCCACGAAGCGGTGAAACAGGGAGGGGTAGGAGCCGAGTTATCCGCCATAGTCGCCGAGGAGGGGATCGACTTACTCGACGCCCCGATCGTCAGGGTGGGGGCGCCCTTTACCCCGGTGCCCTTCGCCCGCCCCCTCGAACAGGCCTACAGGGTCACCCCTGAGAAGATCGCCGAGGCTGTCCGGGGGCTTTTCTGAGGGGGCTGCCGGGAATGACAGGGGAGGATTGCCGATGGAACAGGTGACCATGCCCAAGCTCGGCCTGACCATGACGGAGGGCACCGTTTCGCAGTGGAAAGCCTCTCCCGGGGACAGGGTGAAAAAGGATGAAGTCCTCCTGGTCGTAGCCACCGATAAGCTGACCTACGAGGTGGTATCGCCCATCGATGGCGCCGTCCTTGAAATACTGGTCAACGAGGGCGAAACCGTTCCCGTCGGCACCGTCCTGGCCGTCCTGGGCGCGGAGGGCGAGAAGGCGCCCGCGGCGCCCCGGCAGGAAGAGAAAAAGGGTCCCGAACCCGTTTCGAAGGAGCCTGCGGAGCGATCCCCGGTTTTGGTTCCGCCTCCAGGCGGGGCCGGGGCGAGGATGGACCTGCCGAGAGCAGGGGGCAGGGGGAAGGAGGCCGTTGCGTCGCCACTAGCGAGGAAATGGGCCAGGTCTTTCGGGCTCGACCCGGCCTCGATCGAAGGGAGCGGCCCCGGCGGCCGGGTGGTGAAAGAGGACGTGATGAGGGCCTCCGCCGCCTACCGTGCGACCCCGCTCGCAAGGAAGCTTGCGAGGGAAGCGGGGGTTCCCGTCCGGGAGATACCCGGGACGGGGCCGATGGGGAGGACTACCGCCGGGGATGTGAAGGCGTACCTAGCGTCGCCTCCCGGGGAGAAGGTCAGGGTTTCCCCCGCGGCGGCGAGGCTGGCGGAAGATCTGCGGGTGCCCCTGGAGATGATCAAGGTCCCGGGGAGGATCATGAAAGAGGACGTCCTCAGGGCGGCCGGCGTGGCGAAGGGTGGCGAGGCGGAAGAGAGAAGAGTCTCCCTCACCCAGATGAGGAAGGTCATCGCCGACAGAATGTCCTTCAGCGCCTCGACGATCCCGTCGGTTTTCTTCAACATCGAGGCGGACTTCACAGAATTCATCGCTTTCAGGAAGGCCTTGAACGAGGAACTTGAAGGGAACGGGATCAAGGTCTCCTTCAACGATATCCTCATGAAGATATGCGCCAGGGCGTTGGTGGAGATGCCCATGGCCAACGCCTCCTACGACCCCGAGAGGAACGAATACATCCTGCATGAGGACGTTAACATCGGGGTAGCCGTCGCCGTTGAAGGCGGGTTGCTGGTCCCGAATGTCAAGAAGGTGCAGGAAAAAACCTTGATGGCGGTCGCAGGGGAATCGCTGGAATTGGTCAACAAGGCGAGGAGAGGGGAACTCCTCCTGGAAGAGATGCAGGGGGGGACCTTTACGATCACCAACCTGGGTATGTTCGGTATCCACGACTTCATACCCATCATCAATCCGCCCGAGGCATGCATTCTTGCAGTGAACGCCGTCACGGAGCGGCCGGTCTACAGGGACGGCCAGGTGGTCGTAAGGCCCATGTCAATGATCGGTCTTTCGGCCGATCACAGGATCCTCGACGGGGCCGATGCGGCGAGGTTCCTTGCCAGGGTCAGGGAACTGGTGGAAAAACCCTGGATGACCCTCATTCCGGAGCGCCGGACCGATAAATGGAGCGTGAACTGATGGCGACGATGATCACTATGCCCAAATTGGGGCTTACGATGACGGAAGGATCCGTACTGGAATGGAAGAAGAACGAGGGGGATACCCTGAAGAAGGGCGAGATCCTACTGGTGGTGGCGACGGAGAAACTCACCTACGAGGTGGAGGCCCCCGTTGACGGACTGCTCCTCAGGATCGCCGTCAAGGCGGGGGAGACCGTCCCTGTCGGGGCGATACTTGGTGCCGTCGGTGAGAAGGGGGAAGAGATAGACCTGGAGATCGCCCCCCCTAAAGAATACGGGCCACCGAGGGAGGAACCGGCCCCCGAAAAGGAAAGGGTGCGCCCCTCCGGAGACCTGGAGGACGTAGAACCTGCCCCGACGAGAGGAGGCACCGCCCGACGGGTGGCGGTCATCGGCGGTGGCCCCGGGGGATACGTGGCCGCCATAAGGGCGGCACAGCTTGGCGGCAGGGTCACCCTCGTGGAGAAGGAGAACCTGGGAGGCACCTGCGTCAACGTGGGCTGCATACCCACCAAGGCCCTTCTTCACTCGGCGGAGGTGAACCGCACGATCGGGGAAGCCGCCGAAGCAGGTGTAAGGGTCGGCCCTGGTGAAGTCCGATGGGACGTTGTCCAGGAGCGCAAGGACAAGGTCGTGAAGCAGCTCTCCGAGGGGGTCAAGGCGCTATTGTCGGCCAACGGCGTCGAGGTCGTCGCCGGCGAAGCCTCCTTCAGGGATGAGAGGACCATCGTGATCCGGTCCGGAGGAGAGGTCGGGGAGATCGAAAGCGATGCCGTGATCATAGCCACCGGTTCGGAGGCAAGCATTCCCCCCATCCCGGGCGCGGGGCTCGATGGTGTCGTAACGAGCACCGGGGCCCTCTCTTTCAAGGAGATCCCTTCGAGACTGGTCATCATCGGCGGCGGGGTAATAGGGACGGAGTTCGCATCCCTCTATGCCGACTTCGGGTGCGGCGTGACGGTCATCGAAATGATGCCCCGGATCCTCCCCGGCGCGGACGGCGAAGTCGTCTCCGCCTTAAGGAAGGTACTCGAGTCAAGGGGAGTGACGATACATACGGGGGCGCAGGTTCGATCCATAGAGGCCGCCGGTTCTTCCCTGGTCGTTTCGGCCGACCTCCCCGGCGGTGAAGGGAGGATCGAAGCCGACAAGGTCCTCCTGGCGGTAGGGCGTAAGCCCTTCACGGAAGGATCGAACCTGGAGGCGGCGGGCGTTAAGGTCGAAAAGGGAAGGGTCCGCGTCGACCGGTCCATGCGCACCAGCGTGCCCCATATTTTCGCCGTGGGGGACTGCTGCAGCCCGATCATGCTGGCCCACGTGGCGATGATGGAAGGAGAGGTCGCGGCGGCCAACATCTTCGGCCTCGATGAGAAGATGGACTACCGTACCGCTCCCGGTTGCGTCTATACCTCACCGGAACTGGCCTGGGTAGGCCTTACCGAGGAAGAGGCGAAAAAGAGGGGGCACAAGGTGAGGATCGGCGTCTTCCCCATGATCGGGAACGCCAGGAGCCTAATCTCCGGGGAGACCCGGGGCATGGTTAAGATCGTCGCCGACGATAAGTACGGGGAGGTCCTGGGTGTCCACATCATGGGCGCGAGGGCCACGGACCTCGTGTCAGAGGCATCCCTCGCCATCAGGCTTGAAGCAACCCTGGAGGAACTGGCCGAAACGATACACGGTCACCCCACCTTCTGCGAGGCCACGAGAGAAGCGGCCCTTGCCGGCCTGGGGAGGACCATCCACGGCATGCCGCGGGTTTGAACGGGTCCCGCAGCCCGGGAAGGAGAGGGTCGATGAAATATATCGATAACCGGAACACCGACCCCCGCTTCAACCTCGCCCTTGAAGAGGTGCTCTTTCAGTCGGTGAGGGACGAGGAGGACGGTTACTTCCTTCTCTGGCAGAATGAGCCTACCGTCGTTGTGGGGAGGTTCCAGAACACCCTCGAGGAGATCAACGTCCCCGTGGTGAGGGACAGGGGCATCCACGTGGTGCGTCGCGTTTCCGGCGGGGGTGCCGTCTACCATGACTTCGGTAACCTGAACTTCACCTTTATCTTGAGGACCGGGGATCCCCAGGGCCTGGACTTCAGAAAAATGACGGAACCGGTGATTACGGCCCTGTTGAATCTTGGCGTGGACGGAAACCTGGTGGGCAGGAACGACCTGGTGATCGGGGGCAAGAAGTTCTCGGGCAACGCCCAGTACATGCGGGAGGGGAGGTTCCTCCACCACGGCACGATCCTTTTCGACAGCGACCTGGATGTCCTAGAAAAGGTGCTCCTGGCGGACCCGGACAAGTTCAAGTCCAAGGGGGTCAAGTCCGTGAGAAGCCGCGTGACGAACATAAGGCCCCACCTGAAGGGGGAACAGGACATAGAGGAATTGCGGGCGGCGCTTCTTTCAGCCGTGAGGGAGCGATGGCTCGGTCTCGAGACGACCACACCGGCCCCTTCGATGATGGCACGGGCCAAGGCCCTCGAGGAGAGCAAGTACGGGACCTGGGATTGGAACTACGGGGCATCGCCGGAGTTCGACCTCCGTAAGCAACGGCGTTTCAGCTTTGGGAAGGTGGATGTCAGGCTCAACGTTCGACAGGGGAGAGTGACCTTCTGCAGGATCTTCGGGGACTTTTTCGGCAACGATGATATCGCCTGCCTCGAGGACGGCCTTGAAGGAGTGGAGTTTTCCGAGAAGGGCCTTATGGAGGCAATCGCGCAAGTTGAGGTCAGCCGTTACATAGCAGGAATGGACGGACCCTCATTCATCGAACTGGTCCTGGGATAGCGTCAACGGTAACCGTTTTCAAGCCGTCCCTCCTTGTCATGACCGGCCCCTGGATGAGAACGTTATGGTCCGGGTATCAAAACGGGAAGGGGATAGAACTCGTCCTTGAACCCGATAAACTCATGTTAAAATGCTATAATGCCGAGGTCCCAAAGGATGTCCCACGCCGATGATCTTTTGACCCCCGCCGCCGGGACGCAGGCTGAACGAGCTTCGCGCCCGGAAAGACGGAGGTCTTGTTTTGTCCCGGTTCGGTTTTTTGCGCGACCAAGCAGAGAGGAGAGCATAATGAGGAGAGGAAATTTGAGCGGCCCGGCATCGTGGGGCCTTCTGCTTTTGGTGGCCTTCCTGCTCTTTGTCCCGGCCTGTCCTTCAACGGCGTCAAGCGGGACCGTGACGGTGAGCACCTCCTACAAAAGCCTTCTTTCCACGCCCGAACAGACGGGGATGCTTGACCTCCTGGTCAAGGAGGCCTTCAGAAGGATAGGCCTGGAGGCTGAAGTGGTCTTCAACCCCACGGGAAGATCGCTCGAGGACGTCAACGAGGGGCTTTTCGACGTAGAGATCAACAGGATCGAGGGCATGGAGAAACAATACACCAACCTCGTCATGGTACCGGAGCCCAATATGGTGATGCATTTTGTGGCCTTCGCCAAAAGGGACCTGCCCATCGACGGTTGGGACAGCCTTCGCGGCCTGAATATCGGTGTCGTCAAGGGGTGGAAGATCCTCGAGGAGAACACCCGAGGTTTCCCCGGCGTGACCCTGGTTCCCACCGAGACAGAACTGTTCAACATGCTCGACCGGGACCGCATCGACGTGGCCCTCTACGACGAATTGACGGGCTACGAGCAGATCAGCCTCAGGGGTTTCAAGGGCATGCGCCGCGTCGGGTCGCCCCTGGCCTCCCGTGAGATGCACCTTTACCTGCACAGGAGGAACAGGGACCTTGTCGAACTCCTCTCCGAAGCTCTGAGGAGCATGAAGGAAGACGGCACCTACGATGAGATCGTCCGACGGGCGACGTCCCACCTCAAAATGGACCCCGGCGGCGAGGATTGACCGTGTCGGTCGGCGGGCGAAGATGAGGAACTGGCGAAACACCAGCACCTGGAAGCTCTTCCTTTATTTCTTTACCGGCTTCGTACTCCTTTCGGTGATCGTGACGGTCTTCCTACACCAATTCATCCAGCGGATCGAAAAGGACCACCTGGACCGAAACATCACCCGCGTGGAGGAGGTCTACCTCCCCTTCCTTATACCCGCTCTCTGGATAACTGATTATGGATCCCTCCAGGACCAGATCGAGGGGATCGCCGACTTCGATTACATCGAGAGGGTCGAGGTCATCGATGACCGGGGTGAGGTCTTTTCCGCCGGCGCTGAGGCGCGCCCTTCACTGGATGTGATCACCCGCGACCTCGTCTATGTCAACCGCGGCCGATCCCAGAATATCGGCTCCGTCTCGCTCTTCATCGACAGGAACGAGTTCGCCGCTCGCATTTTTAAACGGGTTCGGATCCTGTTTTTCCTCCAGCTGATGATGTCGGTGGTACTGGCGACGATCATCGCCTGGGTCTATCACCGCGTGATCGGCAGGCAATTATTCCGCATCGCCGAGTTCATCCAGGCCGACGATCCTGCGGGACCCGCCAGGGATCTCACCCTCGAAAAGCCCTCCCGGCAGCCCGCGGAACTGCGGTTCCTGGTGGACCATATCAACAAAACCAGGTGCAGAATAGAGAACCATATCACCGAGATCCAGGAGTGGCGGAACCTGCTGCAGTACATCGTGCGGCACGACCCCAACGCCATCTTCGTCCTCGACAGGGATATGAGGTTCATCTTCGTCAGCGAAAGGTACCTGCAAAACAACCAGCTCGAGAGGGACAAGGTCGTGGGGAGGACCTTCGCCGAGATCTCCCCCGCCATCTACAAGAAGTGGTACCAGGTCCACCGTCGCGCCCTGGGAGGCGAAACCCTCGGCTCCGAGCAGGACCAGCTCACCCGCCCCAACGGTGCGGTGGATATCATCCGCTGGTGGTGCCGTCCCTGGTATGAGCCGGACGGCTCCATCGGGGGCACTGTTTTTTACTCCGAGACCATCACCGAGCGCAAGCAAATGGAACGGGCCCTCTTCCTGGAAAAGGAGCTCTTCAGGACCACCTTGCTCTCCGTCGGCGACGGGGTCATATCGACCGATGACGAAGGCAGGGTCCGCCTGATGAACCACGTTGCCGAGAAGCTCACCGGGTGGAAGGCGGAAGAAGCCGCGGGGGAGGATTTCGGCGTCGTCTTCCACATCATCGACGAGTCATCGGGTGAGAGGGCTCCGGATCCCGTGAGACAGGTACTGGAGGACGACCAGCCGGTCGAACTCATGGAAGACAGCGTCCTTGTCTCTAGGGAGGGTTTGATGGTGCCCATCGAGGACAGGGCCGCCCCTATCCGGGACCGTGACGGCAAGACGACGGGGGTCGTCGTGGTCTTCAGGGACTGCGCCGAGAAGAGGCAAAGGATCAGGGAAATCGAGTACCTGAGCTACAACGACCAACTCACGGGCCTCTATAACCGACGTTTCTTCGAGGAGGAACTCCGGCGCCTCGATGTGCCCCGCAACCTGCCTCTTTCCTTCGTCATGGCGGACCTGAACGGCCTGAAACTTTTCAACGACGCCTTCGGCCACGCGGCGGGGGATGAAAAACTCCGGAAGGTGGCCCGGGTACTCCGGGAGGAATGCCGCGCCGATGACATCATCGCCAGGGTCGGCGGGGATGAATTCGTGATCCTGCTTCCCTCCACAGGGGAGGACCACCTTGAACCGATGATGGAGAGGATCATCGCGGCCGTATCCAGGGAGAGGGTGGAGAACCTCCCCATATCAGCCTCCCTCGGCGGGGCCACCAAGACCGACCCCTCCGAAAGCGCCGAGAAGATCCTGCACAGGGCCGAGGACCAGATGTACCGCCGCAAAATATTCGACAAGAGCAACTACCATAGCGGGCTGGTGAAGCTGATCCTGGAAGCCCTCTACTCGCGACTCCCCACAGAAGAGGCCCATTCGAAAAGGGTCGCCCGCTTGAGCGAAGCCCTGGGCCGGGTGATGGAGCTGGGGCAGCCGAAGATCGACAGGCTCGTGTCAGCCGCGGTCATGCACGATATCGGCAAGATCGCCGTGAGAGGCGAGGTCCTGGAAAAGAAAGGACCCCTGGATGAAAGCGAGTGGGAAGAGGTCAAAAGGCACCCCGACGTGGGGTACAGCATCCTGGGGTCGGCCAATGAATACAACCTGCTGGCCGAAATAGTCCTCGCCCACCACGAGCGCTGGGACGGGAAGGGGTACCCCAGGGGGCTCAAGGAAGAGGAAATACCCCTCCTGTCAAGGGTGATCGCCGTGGCCGAGACCTACGACGCCATGGTGTCGGATAGGTCCTACCGCGAGGCCATGAGCCGGGAAGAGGCCGTCGCCGAGCTTCGTCGCTGCGCGGGGACCCAGTTCGATCCCGCCGTTGTCGAGGCCCTGGTCGAGAAGGTCTTGGGCAAGGGGTTCCTTTTTGATTGAAAGGAGATCTACCCGGCCTGGTCCTCCATGGGTGTCGTGATCGCCGCGAGGTAAAGGGGGAGCAGGCTCCGGAAGTCCTCGGGGTCCACACCGGTGATCTTCCTCACCTTTTCGAGGCGGTAAAGCAGGGTATTCCTGTGGACTTTCAGGCACTTGCCCGCCCGGGAAAGGCTGAAGCCCGTCTCGCACCAGCACCGTATGGTATCGCAGAGGTCCTTCATGTCCTTTCGCCCCCTCAGGGGTTCAAGGGCCGCCCCGAGGAAGCGCCGGCGCCTCCCCTCGTCGGCGGAGAGGAGATAATCCTCGGTCAGGAAGTCGTCGATCCGGTACAATCCCGGCCCGTGCCGCATGCTCTTGCCTATCCTGAGCGCGCTCTGGGCGTCCCGGAAGGCCTGCCCCAACTGGGGAATATCCCGGGCGATACCGCTCATGCCGATGCAGATCTTCACCCCCTGCCTAAAGAGGTTCTCCTGCAATTCAAGGCACTTCTCCGCTCCCCTTGTCAGGGCAGCCTCGTCGTCGGTCGTGGGGCTTAACTGGCTCAGTATCACCGATTTGTCCTCCCCCCAGAACAGGGAGAGGTCGCTGTAGCTGTTGAAGATCTCCCTTATCGTCGACAGCACCTGCATCTTGACCGCCTGGATGCGCATTTCCGCCTCTTCCATCAATCCGCCGGAGCTCTGTTTTTTTATCCTGTCGGTGACCTCACCGAAATGGTAAAGGTCCACCAGCATGACCAGCCGTGGAACCTCGAGGTCGAAACCCAATTCGGTCATCTTTTTTTTGAGCAGGAAGGGGTCGCTACGGCCGAAGTCGAATTCGGCCACCTCCTGGAGAAGGCTCTGGAGGGTTCTTTCCTTTATGAAAGCGGATTGCATGTAGGCCTTCTCCCGCAGGAAGATCTCCAGTTGCTGCTTCACGAGACGACCCCAGGCGGTGACTTCTTCGGGGTCGCCGGGGATCCCCAGGGTTCCGATCACCTTACCCGAGAGTTCGATGGGGAGAGTGATTCCCGGCTTGACCCCTATCATCCTGCCGGCCTCGACCTCGTCATGGCTCCGGGGTTGCCCGGTCTTTATCACCTCCAGCGACGCCTCGTGGAGCGTGGAGAGGCGGGATGGGTCGTCGGAGCCGATGACGATGCCATTCTCATCGGTGATGATCAGGTTCCTCCCTATGAGGGCACCCGTCGATTTGGCGAACTCGATGGCTAGGTCCAGAAGCATGCTTCTCCCCTCCCTTTTTCGATCCCCACTCGACGGGATCGGCTTTGGCACCTTGCGGGTACTTTTGTGTAAAATATACAGGATACTTAGTGGCCTGGAAGATCATCCCATTGATAATATGTGAAAAAATACTCAATTAAAACGCTCCAAGAGGCTCTGTTAGGGAGTTTTTTATCAGTAAGCATTTAAAACAGAAGAAATGTAGTTCCATCGAAGCATACCATTCTTGTATGAAAGGTACAATAGAAAACTACCTGGGAAAAAAATTTCGTATCATTCATACATTGTTCGATGAACCTCGGTTGACTAATATGTAAGACGGCGTTTTTTCGAAGAATCTCGAAAACGAAAAGGGGTGCGGCTATGGATTACGAATCCTTATTGGCGAAAGTACCAGGGCACCTTAAGAACCCTGCCGAGTTCAGAACGGCCGGCGTAAAGGGCAAGGGGAAACTCGCGGTAGGTTTCGGCCTCGTGAAGACCCTGGGCGAAGAGGCGGCGAAGCTGGGGTCTGGCAAGGCGCTGCTCGTGACGGACAAGAACATGGTCAACCTCGGTATCCACCGGTTCGCCGTCGACCCGCTGGAGAAGGCCGGTTTCTCCGTGCAGGTCTTTGATGAAGTCGAGCCCGAGCCCCACGTGGAGACCTGCCAGAAGGTCCAGGACCTCACGAGAAAAGAGGGCTTCTCCGTCGTTATCGGTCTTGGGGGGGGGAGTCCCATGGATGTCGCCAAGGCCGCTTCCCTCGCCCCCGGCAACCCCAGGGAGATGATCGACTACATGACCGGCACCCCCCTTGAAGGGGAAGGCCTGCCCTGCATCCTGGTCCCCACCACTTCCGGTACAGGCAGCGAAGTCAGCCCCTATATAGTGACCAGCAAGGGCGATAAGAAGCTCTTCATCGGGAATCCCCTGGTCTACGGGACCGTCGCACTGGTGGACCCGCTGCTCACGGTCACCATGCCGCCCAAGGTCACGGCCTGCACCGGGCTCGATGCCCTCTCTCACGGTGTGGAGGGGATGATCGGAAAGACGAACCCGTTGACGGAGACCTTCACCTTGAAGTGCGTGGAATACGTCTTCAAGTACCTGGAGAGGGCCGTCGCCGACGGCAACGACCTCGAGGCACGCTACCACATGTCCTTCGCCTCCCTCTTCGGGATGATGTCCTACACCCAGGGCGGCGGCCTTTACGCCCACAGCATGTCCTACATCCTCACCATCGATTCCGGCGTCCCCCATGGCCTGGGGTGCGGCTTGGCGCTCCCCTATACCTTTATGTTCAACCTCGATAACGTCGCCCCGATCCTCGTGAAGATGGCCCCCCTGGCCGGTGTGGACGCCTCGGGGAACCCGAAAGAGGTGGGGCGCAAGGTAGCGGCCCGCTTCAAAAAGCTCGTATCCGATGTGGGGATACCCTCGAGCCTGAAGGAACTCGGCGTCCCGGAGAAAGAGGTGGAGCGCTTCGCATCGGACATGGTAGCGAAGTACTACCGCGTCAACAATCCCAGGCCGATGAACCCCGAGGAAGGCCTCGCCCTTGTAAGGTCCATGTGGGAAGGGAACCTCACGGAGATAAAGGGGTGATCCCATTGTACGGATACCACGGCGTGATAGCCCTGGTGGACCTGGCCGCGAGGAAGGTCCAGAGGATCGAGATCGAGGAAGATATCGCCAGGAAATACATCGGGGGATCGGGGATCGGGACCCACCTGCTGGTGAAGTATGGCCTCCCGGCCATGGACCCGCTTGACCCGAGGAGCCCCCTCATCTACATGACCGGACCCTTCATGGGAACCGGCATACCCACCTCGGGGAGGCACCAGATCCTCGCCAGGTCACCGCTCACGGGCGGCTTCGGTGAGGCCGACTGCGGAGGGAGTTTCGGTTTTCACCTGAAGAGATCGGGTTTCGACGGCCTCGTGATAACCGGCAGGTCCCCGAGCCCCGTGGTAGTGGTCGCCAAGGATGACGAGATCTCCTTTTACGACGGCGGCCACCTCTGGGGCAAGGATACCTTCGAGACCGAGGAGACCCTCTCAAGAGAGATGCCCTGGGGCATCGGTGTGTCCTGCATCGGCCCCGCGGGTGAGAAGCAGGTGCCCCTCGCGGGGATCCTCCATGACGGGGTCCACGCCCGCGCCGCGGGGAGGGGAGGGCTCGGGGCCGTTATGGGGTCGAAGAACCTCAAGGCCATCGTAGCCAAGGGGAAACGCCTCCCGGCTATCGCCGATCGCAAGGCTCTCAACGAACTGATAATTGAATCCAACAACAGGATGAAGGAAAAGGGCGCTGGCATGAGGCTTTACGGGACCGCCGGCGGTATGGAGAACGCGGAGAAGTTCGGCGACCTGCCCATCAGGAACTGGAAGCAGGGGTCCTGGCCCGAGGGGGCCAAGGCCATATCAGGCCAGGAGATGGCCAAGGGGCTTCTCACGGGGGATTACGGCTGCATCGCTTGTCCCATCCGTTGTGGCAGGGAAGTAACCCTCGACGGTCTGAAGATGGGCGGCCCCGAGTACGAGTCCCTGGCGATGCTGGGTAGCGCTTGCCTCGTTGATGACCTGGAGGGCCTGACCCGGGCCAATGAACTCTGTAACCGGTACGGCCTCGACACCATTTCGACCGGCGGGACCATCGCCTTCGCCATGGAGGTGTTCGAAAAGGGCATCCTGACCAGGGAAGAGGCCGGCATGGATATCCCCTGGGGCGACGCGGAGGTAGTGCTCGACCTGGTTCACAAGATTGGCAGGAGCGAGGGGATAGGGGCTGTCCTAGGGATGGGGAGCAGGAAGGCCGCCGAGAAGTTCGGCAAGGGGGCCGAGGCCTACGCCATCCACTCAAAGGGCATGGAACTGCCGGCCCACGATCCCAGGTGCTTCAAGGGACTGGCCTCGGGCTACGCTCTTTCGCCAAGAGGGGCCTGCCACCTCTCGAGCTTCACCTACCCCTGGGAAAGATCGGCGACTTTTCCGGAGTTCGGTTACGATACGGTCCAGGACAGGAAAGCCGACGAAGGAAAGGGTATAATGACAGCCCGTTTCCAGGACCTGATGGCCGTGGCTGATTCGCTGAAGGTGTGCAAGTTCTCCATAAGCGTCGGGACCAGGGTCGAGGAATACGCCCGGTGGCTTTCCCTGGTGACCGGCTGGGACGTCTCGGTCGAGGAATTGCTTCTGACCGGCGAGAGGGTCTTCACACTAAAGAGGCTCTACAACGCCGCCCTTGGCATTGGCAGGGAAGAGGACACCCTGCCGGAGAGGATCCTGAAGGAGCCCAGGGGGACCGGCGAGTCGGCCGATACGCTGCCCGACCTGGAGAAACAGCTGGATGAGTATTACCGTTTCCGGGGCTGGTCCGGAGAGGGGCTACCCACCGACGAGACACTGGAGAGACTTGGTCTTGAGAGACTTTAAAAATTGATCGCCCCTGACTCCCTCCTGTCGTGGAGGATGACCAAAACGTGAGAGGAGGAAGCGCGGATCGTCGGACTTTACCAGCGGCAACGGGCATACGGAACGCAATAATGAAACCGGATACCCCAATACTGAGAGGAGGAAAGGATCCATGTCCAAGAGAGTGAAGCTGTCGGTGTCCCTTGTTGTTGCAGTTTGCATGGCTGTCTTCCTTGCGGGAGCCTGGTCGTCCCCATCGGAAGCGAAAGCGGAGATCACGCTCAGGATGGCGGGGCAGAGCCCGGCCGACCACCAGTCCACGCTGGGCATGCAGAAGGTGTCCAAGTGGGTCGCGGAAGCCACCAACGGCCGCATCGATATCAAGACCTACCCCTCGAGCCAGCTCGGCGACTATACCCTGGTCTACGAGGAACTGATCCGGGGGACCATCGACATGGCCCTCATTTCGATACCGAGCCAGTTCGACTCGAGGCTGGAGCTCATCTATGTCCCGTACCTCATGCGGGACTATGGCGAAGCCGCCGAGGTCTTCAAGCAGGGCGGGTGGCTCTTCAACAAGATGGCTGAACTCCACGGGGAACTGGGTGTCCTGTTCCTGGGGTTCAACGTCGAGGGCTTCGGCGGCCTTGGGCTGACGAAGGAGCCCAAGGAAGTGCTCAATCCCCTGGTCAAGAAGGACCTTCTCCTGAGGGTTCCCCCGATGGACACCTTCAAGATCGGCGCCGATGATATGGGCTATACCACCGTATCCGTCCCCTACGCTGAACTCTACACGGCCCTCCAGACTGGCATAGCCGAGGGGTGGACCGGCGGGGCGCCCCCGCACTCCTACCAGGGCTTCCGCGACGTGCTCAAGTACTACTACCAGATCAACAACTTCGTTGAGACCGAATCCTACCTGATGAGCAAGGTCACCTGGAACAAGCTCAGTGAGGCCGACAGGAAGATCATCGCCGATGCCTGCGCCAGGGCCGCTAGAGAGAGTATCGAGATCTCCGAGAGAGAGGACAGGGAGTACTTCGACAAGCTGCAGGACTACGGCGTGAAGAGTTTCTGGTATACCGCCGAGGACGTTAAGGACCTCGCCGCTCATGCCCGGAAGGTCACCTGGCCGAAACTCGAGAAGCGCCTCACGAAGGAACTCATCGATGAAATGATGGAGGCCTACAACGTAAAATAACTGCGCTACCCTTCGCGGTAGAAGATCAGATACCGACCGGTGCGGTCTTCCCCAAAGGCATCTCCGGGAAGACCGCACCGGAACCTTGAAGACCTGCTTCTTTCGGGGAAGCGGATAGGAGGTATAACGTGACGGGAACATGCGGCTACGAGGAACCGCACCCCATCAAGATCCATAACTTTCTCTGGGAGTTCCTCCTGAAGTTCCAAAGGTTCGTCCTGATCGTGAGCAGCCTTTTCGTCGTGGCCTCCATAGTGCTCACCGTCATCCTCAGGTATATTTTCAAGACCGACCTTTACGGCCTTGAAGAGATCGTAGTGATCTTCGCCTTCTGGCTTTACTTCATGGGGGGGTCCTACGGTAGTTACACCGGGACCCACATTACGGCGGACCTTGTTTCGGTGTTTTTTCCCGAGGGCAAATTGAAGTCTTCAGTCATCGCGTTCAGTTCGACCATCACATTCCTGTTCAGCCTGCTTTTCTCCTGGTGGGGGCTCGACTTCTTCATGTTCGGCGTGAAAATGAGCGCCCGGACCCCGGTCTGGAGGATCCCCATGGTGGTCTCCTATACTGCGGTTTTTCTTGGGATGGTTTTGATGACCTTCTACTTTTTCCTTGCCTTTCTGGAAGACATTAAAAAGCTGCGGAGCCACTTCGGACAGGGAACCCCTCAGGCCGAAGGAAACCGCTGAGAGGAGTTCATCCCATGGTCCTATTTTCGCTAGTCCTGCTCGTCATAACCTTGATCATCGGGGTCCCCGTCCCCTTCGCCTTTCTCGTCGCCACCACGCTCCTGGTCATTACCGGCGGGTACTCGCCCAGCTTCCTTTTGCCCTACGGCTTCAGCAAGATGAGCACCATCGTCCTCCTGGCCATACCGCTTTTCATCATGGCGGGGGGGATCATGGAGAGGGGCAATATCGGTGACAAGCTGGTGGACCTGGTGGACCTCTTCGTGGGGAGGATCAAGGGAGGTCTCGGTGTCGTCGCGGTGGTATCCTGCGCCGTCTTCGGTTCCATAACGGGCAGTGCCTGCGCGACCCTTTCGTGCATAGGCTCCATCATGTTCCCGAGGCTGGAGAAGGCCGGCTATCCCAGGGGCCACTCGGCGGCCCTCCTGGCCAACGCCTCGGTCCTGGGTATGCTGATCCCGCCCAGCGCCATCATGATTCTCTACTCCTGGGTGGGCAACCAGTCGGTCTTGGCCAGTTTTCTCTCCTCGGTGATCCCCGGGATAATACTCACCATTCTACTCTCGATCATCAATATGTTCCTTCTGCGCAACAACAAAGACCTGATCCTCGCCACTCCCATTTCATCCAAGGAAAAGTGGAGCCTCTTCCGGGTCCGGGGTAAACGGGCCATCCCGGCCCTGATCATGCCCGTGCTGGTGCTGGGCGGTATCTACGGCGGGATAATGACGCCGACGGAAGCGGCGGCCGTGGCGGCGGTCTACTCCATCCCGGTGGGGTTCTGGGTCTACAAGGGGTTGACCCGCAAGGGTTTCTTTGAAGTCCTGGTGGAGTCCGGCACGACGACGGGCGTGATCATGGTCATGCTCTACGCGGTTATGATCCTAAGCAGGCTTTACATTATGGAAGATCTCCCGACCCAGGTCCTGAACCTGCTCATGGCGGTGAGTACCAACCGGTACGCCATACTCTTCATGATCAATATCTTCATGGTGATCATGGGTATGATCATGGATGACGTGAGCGCCGTGCTCCTTTCAACACCGATACTGCTCCCTATCATCATCAAGCTGGGCTTCAGCCCCGTCCACTTTGCCGCCATCGTCGGCGTTAACCTCGGCATGGGCAACATCACGCCCCCAGCGGCGCCGCTCCTTTACCTAGGCGGCAGGGTCGGCAACGCTCCGATAAACGAGATGCTGATGCCCACGGTCTGGATGCTCCTATTCGGGTGGCTGCCCACGCTGGCGCTTACGACCTATGTTCCCGGTCTGGCCACCTTCCTGCCCAACCTGATATTAGGGGTCAGGTAGGACCCATGAAAAAAGACCTGCTGGCGGAAGTGCTGAGTAAGCATGTGTTCGTGACGGTGGGTTGCACCGATCCCGTGGCCATCGCCCTGGCGGCCTCCCGGGCCTACCAGGAGGTCCCCGGGAGGGTGCGGTCCGTCACCGTCACGATGGACAGGAACATCTACAAGGACGCCTTTTCGGTGGGGATCCCCGGGGTCCTCGAAAGCGGCATGGACCTGGCGGTGGCGCTGGGCATACTCTACGGCGAACCGGAAAAGGGCCTACGGCTCCTGGAAAGGGTCGAACCATCCCACCTCAGCCCCGCCCGGGAATTCCTGAAGGAATGCCCAATCCGGTTCAAGGTGGCCGAGAACGTAAAGGGCATCTATGTCCTGGCCGAGGTGGAGACCGATGCCGGGTCCGCCCGGGCCCTGCTGCGCCACGCCCATGACGGTCTCGTGGAGGTCACGAGGAACGGCGAGAGGGTCTTTTCTCTCCCGGAAGAAGCCGGTCCCGGGGGGGACGGCCTCCTGGAAGAGATCGGGTCGTTGACCCTGGAAGAAATGGCAGGTCTCGTGGCGGAGGCTCCTCTCGAGAGCCTTTTGTTCCTCAAGGAAGGCGTAAGGATGAACAGGGAGGCTGCCCGGGCCGGCGAATCTTCCCCCTTGGGGCTGGGGCTGGGCCGGCGCCTCGCTGAGCTCCGGGAGTCGGGTCTCCTCTGTGATGACATAGAGAACGATGTCCGGCAAAAGGTGGCCGCCGCTGCCGACGCCCGGATGTCCGGCCTCAATGTCCCCATCTACGGCATTTTCGGGAGCGGTAACCACGGCATTACTTTCTTCCTGACCATAGGCACCGTGGCGGAACACCTCGGTTCTACCGACGAGGAGCTGGTCAGGGCCCTTGCCCTGGGGTTACTCGTGGTGGGGCTCATCAAGTCCAACACAGGCATCCTGACGCCCCACTGCGGCTGTTCCGTAGCGGCGGGTGCCGGGGCAGCGGCCGCCATCGTCCGCCTCTACGGGGGGACTGTTAACGAAATGGAAGCTGCCGTGCACCTGCTTCTGGCGGATATCACCGGCATGCTCTGCGACGGCGCCAAGTTCGGTTGTTCACTGAAGATGGCCACCTCCTCCGGGGTCGCTTTCCAGTCGGCCCTGCTGGCCATGAAGGGGGCGTCGGTCCCCGAAAAGAACGGCCTGGTGGGGAGAACCCTGGCTGAGACTATGAGGAACCTCAGGGTCATCACCGACCCGGGAATGGCCGGCGTCGATCGGGCTGTCCTCGAGATCCTGACGGGCGGTGAAGATCAAGGTGACTGTTGAGAGGAGCGGACATCCATTATGACTGGTGAAAGTGGAAGGAAATGGGTTGAAGAACACCTGAAGGTAGGGAAGGAGATCCTTTACCTTACCCAGGAAGAGGTGAAAAATATCGGTCTTTCCGACGGTGAGATCCTGTCCCTAACCGAGAAAGCCCTCGCGGCCCACGGCGAGAAAAGGACGGAGATGCCCGCCAAAATAGGCCTGCACCCATTAAAGGACACCCTCATGCACGCCATGCCCGCCTACCTGCCGGACTACTCGGCCTGCGGGATAAAGTGGGCTTCCTGCTTCCCCGACAACCGGGAGCGGTTCGGGATGCCCCAGACTTCCGGGCTCCTGATCTACAACGACCCCGAGAGCGGGTGGCCCCTGGCCGTGATGGATGCCGTTTGGATCACCGAAAAAAGGACCCCGGCGGTGACCTGTGTCGCCGCGAAACACCTGGCGCCCGCGGGGGTTACGACCTTCGGGATGATAGGTTGCGGCGTACAGGGGAGGGCTCACGTGGGAATGATCGAAAGGGTGCTGGTGAACCTGGAGACGATCTTCATCTACGACGTCTTCGACGAGGCGGCCCTTGATCTGGCCCGTGACCTGCAACCCATCGTCAAGGCGAGGATCGTGAGGGCCGGATCCATCGAGGAAGTGGTCCGATCCTCCCAGGTCGTAGCGTCGGCCACGGCGATCACGGCCCAGCCAAGGCCCAGGATCAGGGACAGCTGGGTCGGGCGGGGACAGACTATCCTCATGTGCGACATGCACTCCCTTTACGAGGACGCCACTATGAAGAGAGCCGACAAGTACCTCGTCGACAGCATCGAGGAACACGAACTTTTCGTGGGGTACGGCTATTACCCCGACGGCCTCCCGGAGATATATGCCGAGACCGGCGAGGTGGCCGCGGGCCTGAAAAAGGGCAGGGAGAACCCCGAGGAGCTTATCGTCTGCAACAACGTGGGTATGGCCGTGGAAGACATGATGGTGGCGAAGGCTCTCTTCGACAGGGCCCTCTCCACCGGTGCCGGCAAAAAACTACCCCTTTAACCGGGTTGTAGGGGAGGCGATCCTTTGCCCAGGCTTACCGATGCGGAAAAGTCGGTTCTCGACGGCCGAGAGGGTCCACTCAAGCGGGTGGCCCTCCAGTTTATCGTTGATTACGCCGAGGTGATGGGAGCGGAACGGCTCTGCGACGTCACCAAGGCCCACCTCTTCGCGGGGGCCCATCACTACATGGATGCCTGCACCTCCGATGATATCGATGAGGTGGTCTCTGAGATGCTTCTCTGTTCCACCGAGAAGGTCAGCCTGGATTGCTTCGCCTGTTACGCCCAGGCCGACGTGGGGCCCACGGACCCGGTCAGGTGGCAGCAGCTGGGAGTATCGCCCGAGAGACACGCCAAGAACAGTGTGATCCTGGAGAAGTATACGAGAGCCGGCCTCTACCCGGCGGCCACCTGTACACCCTACCTTTCAGGCTTCCTCCCCAGGATGGGCGAGCACTACGTCTCCACCGAATCCCACGCCGTGACGCTCATGAACTCCCTCTGGGGGGCCTGCGCCAACGCCGACGGGATAGAGGCCGCCTTCTGTTCCGCCGTCTGCGGGAAGACGCCCCTTTGGGGGAACCACATCATGTCGAACAGGGGAGGGACCCATCACTTCAGGGTGGAGTTCACCCCACAGAATGTCATGGAGTGGGACCTGCTGGGTTATGTCATCGGATCCAGGACCCCTACCCACTCCACACCGGTCCTTTCGGGCGACCTGGGTACACCCGGCGTGGTGGAGCTGAAATCGTGCTTCGCTTCAATGGCGACCACGGGAGGAGCGGAGCTGTGCCACATCATAGGGGTGACCCCCGAGGCGCCCGATTTCGACCGGGCCTTCAGAGGCCGGAAAGCCGTCGCGGAAGAGGTGATCACCCCACGGGATCTCGGGGAGGCGGCGGAACTCTTTGCCGGTGACGGCGAGGTAGTGGATTATGTCAGCCTGGGTTGTCCCCATTATTCCATCGACCAGGTCAGGGACGCCGCGTCCCTTCTCGAGGGGCGCAAGGTCCACGGCGATAGCCGGCTTTTGGTATGGACCTCGCCGGCGGTGAGGGAGCTCTCCGACAGGGCCGGGTACAGCCGGACGATCGAGCTCTCCGGCGCCAGGCTCGTCACGAGTTCATGCCCCCTGGTCAGCGAAACCTGGCCGAGGGATGCCTCCGCCCTTGCCTTCGACTCGCTGAAGCAGGCCCATTACATCAGGCCCGAGACGAAGGCGGCGGTCCTCTTCGGCTCCATGGGGCAGTGCATCGACGCGGCCGTTACTGGCCGGTGGGAGAGGGGGTATCCCCGTTGAGGAAGAAAGTCATCAGGGGCAGAGGCGTATGGGGCGGTGTCGCCGAAGGCCCCGCCATGGTCAGCAGGGATACTATACAGGGCTGGAGCGGCCTCGACGATGAGACCGGCGTTGTCATAGAAAAGGGTCACCCCTTCGAAGGCCTGTCCATCAAGGGCGCCGTCCTGATCCTATCCGGCGGAAAGGGTTCCAACGGCTGGTCGAGCCACTTTCACACGGCCAGGCTCAAGGGCCTTGCCCCGGCGGCGTTCGTTTTCCCGAAGATGGATTCCCGCACCGGTGTGGCGGTGGTGGTGACGAAGGTCCCCGCCGTGACCGACCTGGAGGAAGATGTATTTGAAATGATCAGGACCGGTGACTGGGTCCGCGTAGACGGCGACAGCGGCACCCTGGAGGTCACCCGCGAAGGATAAACCGAAAGGGGCGGTTTCCCCCACTTGAGGAGGAGGTAAAAGGATGAAAGCTCTTTGGCTCTCAAAGAAGGATGTGGAATCCCTGGAGATACCCATGACGGAGGTCATGGATGCCGTCGAAGAAGGGTTCCGGCTTAACGGGCTCGGCCAGAGCGAACTGCCGGCCAAGATAGGGGTCCACCCCAGGAAGGACTGCTTTATTCACGCTATGCCCTGCTGGATGGGCGGCGAGGTTGACGCGGTAGGCATAAAGTGGGCCGCCGGCTACCCCCCCAACCAGGTCAAGGGTCTTCCCTATATCAACGGCGTTTGGTGCATGAACGACCCCGAAACGGGGATGATCAAGGCCGTAATGGATGCAAACTGGATGACGGCCTGGAGGACCGGCGCCGCGTCGGGCGTGTGCGCCCGCCATCTCGCCTCGCCGGGGTCGGAGGTGGTCGCCATGATCGGCCTTGGAGTCCAGGCCCGGACCAACCTGGCCGCGTTGAAGGAGGTCCTCCCCGGGATCAGGGAAGTCCGCATCCATGATGTCTTTCCCGAACAGGCGAAGCGCTTCCAGGAAGACATGGCCCCTCTTTTCTCGAAGGCCCCCCTCGTCATAGAGGACAAGGCCGAATCGGCCGTAAAGGGGGCCGATGTGGTGGTCACCTGCACCCCCATCGTTGAACACCCCCGCCGCTTCGTCATGAGGGAGTGGATGAAGGAGGACGTGCTCTGCATCGCCGTCGACTACGATTCCGCTTTCCGTGAGGAGGTAATGAAGGGCGACGCTTTCGTCTGCGATAACAGGAACCAGTACCTCTGGACCCAGGAGCAGGGCGTCTACTTCCAGGATGGGTACCCCCTGGAGGCGGAGATCTACGCAGACATGGGGGAGATCTGCGCAGGGAAGGCCGCCCCGGTGAGGAAGGGCCTCAGGGGTGCGGTCCTGATGGGCATAGCCAGCCATGACGTGATGACCGGGCGCCTGATCTATCGGAAGGCCCTTGAGAAGAACGCCGGCACCTGGGTCGAGCTTTGATGCCTTCAGGATCAGAAAAAAGGAGGTTGATCATTCGATGGGCGGACTAAAAAAGTTTGCGGTCCTTGGGAGCGGAAACGGAGGGATGGCCTTTGCGGCGCAGATAGCCGCGAAGGGATACCCGGTGGTGATGTTCAAGCCCCGGGATATGACAGAGGATTTCATCAAACTGAACGAGACCAGGGAGATGTTCCTCGAGGGCGACATCACCTGCGGCGGCAAGATCCTCGGTGTCACCAACGATATGGCCGAGGCGGCGAGGGGGACCGATGTCTTCTTCGTAGTGCTTCCCTCCTTCGCCCATGAACTGGTCTTCGAAAAACTCATCCCCTTCCTGAGGGACGGACAGCACGTGGTCATCGTACCGGGCAACTTCGGCGGCTTCCTGCTCAAGAAAATGATGGCCGACGCCGGTTGCAAGGCCGATGTGGCCGTCTCGGAGACCTCGAGCCTCCCCTACGCCTGCCGGACCGCGCGGTTCGATACGGTGATGGTCTACAAGAGAAAATTCAGGCTGAAGCTGGGCACCTGCCCGGTTTCAAAGAACGAAGAGGCTCTTAACATCATTAACGACTGTTTCGGCGGGTATATCGAGTTTTTCCCGGCGTCGAGCATCCTGGAGATGGATTTCGATAACGTCAACTACACCCTGCACCCGATGCCGGTTCTGCTGAACTACGGAGATATCGAGAAGAACCCCAAGACCTTCCGGCATTACATGGACGGGATCACGCCCCTGGTCTCGGAGAAGATGATGCAGATGGATTCTGAGCGCCTGGCCGCCGGGAAGAAGCTCGGCCTCGAACTCATGCCGATCATGGACCAGTTGAAGATGTACTACGGTCACAATTCTACGGAGACGATCTACGAGTACGCGAACAGCCCCGAGAGCCCCTACAAGGACATCGTCGGGCATGGCGTGAGGAGCAGGTATCTGACGGAGGACGTCCCCTTCTCGATGGTCCCCTGCAAATTCATCGGGGAGAAGGCGGGATACCCCATGCCCGTGGTGGACCTCGTCATAAGAATGGCGTCCTTCCTCCACGACACGGATTATGTCGCCCAAGGGCACACGCTGGAAAAACTCGGCCTCGATAAGATGACCCTGGAAGAACTGAAGGAATACGCCAGGACCGGCGAGGTTTCCTGAAGGATATCCCGGCCCGGATGATAAGCGATAAACTCAGGCCCCGGTCCAGGACCGGGGCCTGATCCTATTCGCTGTCGGGGCCGCCCAAGGCCCTAACCACCAGGTCGAGATCTATGAGGGCGTAGTCGTCCTCGTCAGCCTTGGATACGTCGCCGCGACCTTCGGCACGAAGCCTCCGGAGTGCCTCTTCGGCCATGGCTACCTGTTCGGGTGAGGCGGGGGTCTCACCCTGATCGAGGATCATGGTCCTGAAGGGATTTCTGAGTAGCCGGATGCTCCCCGCCAGGGGGTGGCAGTGAAACCGCCACCCACGATGGATAAGGTCCCGAGCCTGCCTTGCCACCTCGGCGGCGTCACCGTCGACCCAGCGGCAGGACCGCCACCCCTCCCTGATCCTGGGGTTGTTGCTCAGGATGACCCGGTCGCCCTTCATTCGAAAAGGGTCTGCTCCTTTATGGGTTCGCAAAGGGCCCGGAGGGCCTTCTCAAGGAGTTTTTTCCTTATATCGAGTTCGACGGCCGGCTCCTCCCCGGGGTCGCCCACCGGGTGGGGTATGGCCACGCCCCGCACGACCCTGTTCGCCCCGACGGTCAAAGCTATGGGAGGTATAGCCGTGATCAACACCGCGGGCAGGCCCGTCCGCTCTATCTCCCTGGCTAGCGTTGCCCCGCAACGCGTACCGGTGCCTCAGGTGGATGTGAGGATCACGCCCTCGACACCTTCGGCGGCCAGGGCTTCACCCATCTGGCGGCCGTACCTTTCGGCCGACCTCACGGCGGTGACGTTCCCCACCGTGACGGGGTACCAGTCGTGGAGCTTGCGGAACCGCCCCTCCCTCTCCAGGGCGCGGGCCGCGTCCAGGGGGAGCACCCTGTCGGGGTCATCGTTGGCGGGGACGGGGTCGTAACCGCCATGGGCGACCTCGTAGTCGCCCTTTTCAAGGCCATCGAGGGAAGCTATGTCGTAACGGCACCACTTGGAGGCGTTGTGGGCCTCGATCCTGTCGGGGTTCCCCCGGGGTACGATGCCACCCTCAGTCCCGATAGCGATGGTGGCCTTTGCCAGGTTCCGAACCGGCGCCGCGGGGAGGACCCTGTCATAGGTCGGCATGGGCAGCTCCGTCTCGAAGGGCTCACCGGCGAGTTTCTTCAGAAGCATCTGCACAGCCCTGGCGGAACCCCTTTCCGAGGCCCGGACGTTGACGCGCACGCCCCTGGGCAAGTAACCTTCTCCACCGGGACTTCCTATGGGGAGCCCGTCGACAAGCCTGGTGCCGATGCCAACCATGAGAGGGAGGACCCTCTTCAGGTCCTGGGCGGTATCCTTCGCCTCGATGACGAAGACCTCGGGGCCCGCGATCGAGGCGCCTGGGTTGACGGGGTGCATGGCCGTCACGGCGGGTATCCCCAGTTTTCCTCTCACTTCCTTACAAAGGGTTCCGGCGGCGATGCCGTACCGGCCCGCCCCGAAAGCGGGCCCCGCGAGGAAGAGATCGGGCGAGGTCTCCGAGACCCACTGGAGTACCACCTTCGCCAGTTCCTCGGTGTTCTCGGCGGCGTAATTGTCCCCGCAGATCACTGTTCTTACGATCTCCACCCTGCCGCCGGAGATGCCCTTCAGGGTGACGCCGAAGCCTACGGGCCCGTCGACGATACGGGGAGGCAGGTTCGCCATCTCCTCGCCGCCGAGCTGGCCGAAAAACTGGTTGAGGTAGTGGACCAAACGGATGGGTTTCATCTTTTCCGCCTCCTACATCGCCACGGTCGTAAGGTTTTCAAGACCAAGCTCGTTGGTGGATCCCATGATCCCCGCGATCTCCATGTCCACGGAGCCGTCGGGGCTCAAACTGCCGGCGTGGCCGCCGGTTATTCTGTCGATGCTCTCGGGCCACCCGATGACGGTATCCATCGGCGGCAGGATCACCCTCTGGTTTCCGTTCCCGTTGGTGACTACGGCATCCGCCTCGGGCGTGCTGTCGGCCAGGCCCGGTGAAGCCCCGTCGGAGCCGGCGTATTCGTCGGTGACCAGCACCGTCTTTATCCCTGCGCCTTCGAGCAGGCGATCCAGGAGCATCAGGTCGTTTTCCGGGTTGCCGCCACCGTCCTCGGAAATTATCACTCCTTGGGCGCCCAGCATCCTGGCCACCTTGAAAGCCTGGGTGCAGATCCTGACCTTCTCGACCAGGGCGGTCTTGACGGGTGTGACCAGGACCCCCAGGAAGTTGAGGGTTTTACCGTGTTCCTTGAGGAGGTCCTCAACGATGGGGTTGTTCTGGTGGTGGAAGGTCGTGTGCTTGTGGCAGGGGGCGGCGCAGTTGCCGCTCACGATGGCCCCGTCGAGCACCTCGCCGGGGGTCATGAGCAGGGGTAGGCACCCCTGGGCGTTGAGCCCGTAGATGTAGTTATCATGGAGGAGTCCCTGGGCTATGACCTGACATACATACAACACCCTGGGAAGGGAGGGGGCCATACTGTAAAGGCCGGGGAGGTCCGCCCCGGGAATGCGGAGTTCCTTTTCGCACTCGGCCGGGATGCCCGCCCTTCCTAAAAAGGCCGCGGCCCTGAGGCCGGCCATCCTGACCACCCGTTCGTGCTCGTGCTTGCTGAGCCCCTCGACGGGTTCGATGACCAGGACTACGTTGTTCTTGCGCGAAAAGGTGGAGAACTCCGCGCCGGGCCCCGACATGTCGATGACCCCTTCCTGGAAGTTGACCATTTTCCCCGTTGTCACGACGCACACCCCGTCGAGGGAGACGGTGACGCCCTCACCAGCCACGTGGGGGTCCGAAAAAACGCCTGGGAAGGGACTCTCCTCTTCCGAAAGCCTTGCCCGGGGTTCAATGACGTCCTTCACGGGGACGATGCGGACGCTACCACCGGGGGCGGCGATCCGGATATCGACGCTTTTCATCTGTCGGTCCTCCAGCAGGACCTCGGTGAGGGCGGCGGCTTCGATGGTAAGACAACCGTTTTTCACCTCAGTATATTTCCCGAAGGCCACCTTGTGGACCTTGACCTTCCTTAAAATGAATTCTTTCATGGCAGGATCCTCCTTCATCGGTGTCTTTCGAGCCCTTCAGGTGCTAGAATAGGTTTCCATTGATTCAACAAATCCGCCTTTTGAAGGAGGTCGCCCGATGGCCGGGGTTTTTGAAAAGGTCTCTTCCGACAATGAAAACAACCAGATCGACCTCCTTATTGGGAGAAGGATCAGGGCGATCCGGCGGGGCGCCCAATTGACTCTGGATGTGCTCGCGCAGCGGACCGGGCTTTCGAAAGCCCTCCTTTCCAAGATCGAGAACGGCAAAGTCAGCTCCCCCATATCCACCCATGCCAAGATCGCCCGTTCCCTGGGCGTCTCCCTGAGCGAACTCCTCAGGGAAGCCGAGGAGACCCGTTTCCTCCTTATTCGCAAGGAGGAGAGGAAGCCCCGCTCCAGCCGGAAGACGCCCTACGGTTACTCCTTTGAATCCCTTGGCGCCCGCTGGCCCAACAAGAGCTGGAGCCCCTTTCTGATGACCTACGAACCCCTGCCCGAACCCCACACCTCGCCGGGTTTCAACTACGAAGGCGAGGAATTCATCTACGTCCTGGAGGGCAGGCTCGAATTCTTCTGCGGCGATAGCAAGTACGAACTGGATCCCGGGGACTGCCTCTTCGTCGACGGCAGCCTCCCTCACGGGGGGAGGGCCCTGGGCGATAAAAAGTGCCTCGCCCTCCTGGTGGTCCTCCCCAGGAACCCCTAGCGGCGGGCCCGGCAGGGGAGGGGTGTGCCCTTAGGCCTCACACGAAGTCGAAATGACCCCCCAATCCTTTCTCCCTGGCCCTTTCGAGTATGACCGTGGCGACGGCTATGTCCATGGCGCCTGTCCCGATGGGGATGCAGAGGACCCGGTCGTCGCCGGTGAGCCGTCCTGGTTTTTTCCCTGCCACGACCTCGCCGATGGTGGCGTCGATGTCCGACTCCTGGAACTTCCCGGCCTCGACCAGCCCCTTGAGGGCGCCCCTGTGGAGGCACTGCCCGATGTGGTCAACGATAACCCGGTCGGCGGACAGTATGAAATCGTCGTCCACCTCCTGGTATGAGCCCATGGGGAAGACGTTCGTCCCCCGGGCTATCCATTCGTTCCTGAGAAATTTCTCCTTGGACTGGGTGACGCAGACGATGGCATCCCCCCAGGCGGCATCCCTGGGATCGTCGACGACGGTCACCTTGCCCTTGACGATATCCTTCATATCTTCGGCGTACTTCAGGGCGGACTCGCGGTTTATATCGAACACCCGGACTTCCTCGATATCGAAGACGGCGGCGACGGCCTCGGTCTGGGTGTGCCCCTGGCCACCGGCCCCGTAAAGTCCGAGCCGGATGGACGGCCCCTTGTGGAGGTACTTGAGGGAAACCGCCGTTTGGGCGCCGGTGCGCATGGAGGTGATCCACTCGCCGTCCATGACGGCCTTGAAGTTGCCCACCCTGGGGTCGATGAGGAGTATCAGGGAGGTTATGTAGGGCAGGCCCAGTTTTTTGCGTTCCCCAAGGAACCCGCCGGCCCACTTGATCCCGGCCGTGTCCAGCCAGCCCACGTAGGCCGGCATGGCGTTCATGAAGCCCTCATAGGGGGGGTACTCGGCGGTCTCCCCGAGGTCCAGGCCCACCTTGGTGGGGTTGATCGTGGTGCCTTCGCCGAAACCCTTGAAGGTCTTCTCGGCGATCTCGACCACTTCCTTCATGGTCATGAGGCTTTTCACTTCGGAACGGCTCAGCAGTACCGTCGACATGGGACGATCCCCTCCTTGAAATGTGTAACGGGCATTACCCCGGCCTCCCGCCTCAACAGCCTGGAACGGTCTTTCACTATCGGGGGTGTCACCCGCGGTTTGTTTCATGTCACGCCAATAAGTTTATTGTCGCTCAACAAGAATGTCAAGAGCGATGAGTCACCTCAAACGAAATCCAGGCGAAAGCGAGCGATTTGTTGCCTCAACGAGGGCCCAGCCGTAGGACCTAGCATCTTCCTTCAAGGGGCTTGAGCTTGGTGAAGGAGGGGCGGAAAGGGCCGCAACGGAAACGGCGCGGGGGTCCCGGAACTGGCCGGTCCCTGACCCGCCACCGCGGTGCGTCGGGGGTGATGTTCCGTTATCATAAAGGGCAGGCATTTCACGAAAGATCCCGGGAGGGGAAGAGATGGCTGATACGAAAAGAATGGCCCAATTGGTGGAGAGGATAGAGTCCATACTCGGATCGGGCGAGGTGACCGATATACATCTCACCGCCGATGAGAGGATATGGGTGAGGTCCACGCGGGGCGAAATGGCGAGGCTCGCCGGCCCAGGCCAGGGGTGCAGGCCGTCGGGAGAGACGCTGGATGAACTGCATGGTGCCCTTTCAGGGGTTGACCGGCCTGACTATATCGCCGTCTTGCCTTCCGGCAAGAGGGTGCGCGTCAGGAGGACCTATTCCCTGGGCAAATCCCAACTCTTCCTTAGGGCTTTCTTCAATGAGATCCCTTCCGTGAAGGATCTAGGCATCGACGGCTTCTTCCGGGAGGCTTTCACTATCCGCCCCGGCATCATCTGGATCTGCGGCCCTGTGGGCAGCGGCAAGACGACGCTCCTGGCGTCACTGCTTTCGTGGTACGTCCAAAACGAGCCCCGCCACATTGTGACTATCGAGGACCCCGTCGAGTACGTCCTCGGCGAGGGCATGGGGACCGTCTCCCAAAGGCAACTCGGCGACGACGTGGATTCCTTCGCTCTGGGGGTGAGGAACAGCTTGAGGGAGGACCCCGATATAATAATGATCGGCGAAGTGAGGGATCCCGATACGGTGTCGGCGGCCCTTTCGGCGGCCGAGACGGGGCACCTGGTCCTCGCGACCATCCACGCCCCCAATGTGGCCGGGATCATGGAGCGCGCCATCGGCATGTTCCCCCCGGGGGACAGGCAGGACAAGTGTATAAGGCTATCCCAGACGTTCTTCGGCGCCGTGGCTCTGCGGTTGGCCAACTCAGAAAAGGGGAGGGTCTGGCTCCACGAGGTGGCCTGGGGCGACCCGGCCATCAGGAACCATATCCGGGAGGGTAAGCCCCACCAGATCCCCAGCTCCATTGAAATGAGGAAGGACGCGGGTATGCACACGCTGCTCCAGAATATCAAGGAAGCCGTGAAGAAGGGGATGATCACCGAGGAGGAAGCAAAAAGGCACATGCTCCTCGGCGATAGCTTGTGACCCCCGGTTCTTTATAGGAAGCGCCTCGGGGGGCCCGCCAGGGATGGTCAGTGATCTTTTTCCTCCGGTCTCCCGTAGAGGTGTTTCGCCACGTCGTCCGCTTCGGCCTTGCCCTTCAAAATATCGCCGAAGCGGGAGATCTTTATTCTGACGGGCAGCCTGAGGTCGTCCACCACCAGATCGCCCTCCTTTATCTCCCTGGTCATCTTTTCCCTCTCCACGGGCCAGTAGCGCACTCCTATGGTGGGGGTGTCCCTGAAGAACCGGTCCAGGACCTCGTCGAGGTTCTCCACCAGCACCAGGGCCCGCAGGATGAAAAGGGGCCTTCCCTTTTTCCCCAGCCCCTGCAGTATATGGGCCTCCAGGGAGATCTCCTGGAGCACCTCCAGGGCCCTGCCCATCTCCTCCCCCGTGGCGTCGTCGAGGGACGCCTCCACGAGCCAGACTTCCTCCATGCCGCCCACCTCCTGGAAACGTTCCATCTTGCCCCGTTCCAGCCCCTCCAGGTCAAGGGACACCACGGGGAAACCGATACCCTTCAGGGCTTCGACGATCCTCTCCCGGCGGTCGAAAAACCGGGGCAGGTCGCCCCTCTCTATCTCCAGGGAGGCCAACCCCGGCGGGAAGACGCGGACCCTCGAGTTCACGAAACCCTCTTCCGCCAGGAAAGTTTCCCCTCTTTCAATTTTTCCGAGTAAGGACCTTGCAATGGCAACCCCCCGGGGGAATCTCGTTGCGAGGCATGGCGCTGCCGGCCTTTCGCTGTTGGGCAGCCCCGCCTTCCTCGCCAGTTCCCGCACTTCCAGTTTCGTGAGGCCGGCCTCGGCCATGGGATGGACCACCCCGTCCTCGGCGGCAGCCCTCGCGCCGGGCCTGTTATCTCCAAGGTCATCGGCCTGGAGGCCGTCGGCTACGAGGGAGAGCCCCGCTTCTTCAGCGTGTCTTTTCGCCGCCCGGTGAAGGGCTTTCCTGCAAAAGTAGCAGCGGTCAGGGGGGTTGGACAGGACGCCCGGAGCCAGCAGAACATCGACGTTTTCCACGTGAAGGTCCAGGCCGAGCCTCTCGGCCGCCTCCCGGGCCATCTTTACTTCGTCCTCTTTTACCAGGGGCGTGCTGAAGGTCAGCGCCCTGACGCGCCCCGGTGCCCCTTCCGAAGCGAGCAGGGCCAGGACGGCGCTGTCGACCCCGCCCGAAAGGAGTACCAGGGTGGAGGGGTTTTCCCTGAAGAAGGATCGGACCCTTTCAGCCTTATCCAACGGCGTCCCTTCCTTTTTCCGTCATTTTGTTCTTCCTTTTGCCCATCCTCCAAAAACGATACCACAATCGCCTTCGGAAATAATAAAAATAGAGAGGGTCGATACCCGGGGTTGACCCCAATGAATTATCGGTCGAGTTAGGAAGTTTTACCGAATCATACCAATTGAGTTTTGTTTCACTATGGACACCATCTTGAAAAGGGTCAACGATTATGTATAATGATAAGGAATATCAAATCTAAGGTTCCGGGGCACGAGTAATTCCTTCTCGGTAAAGAGGCGGAAGTCGTTTTTTCACCTCCCACCTCCCGGCAGGAATGGAGCCTTGGTTTAAATGGATGAGAGAGAGATTCGCCTTTTAGCTGACAAGCTGAAACGAGAAGAGATCTCCCTCGACAGCTTTGTCAGATCCCTTAAAGGCCTGCCCTTCAGAGACCTCGGTGAAGTCAAGCTGGATACCCATCGGGCTTTGAGAAACGGTTTTCCAGAAATTGTCTATTGTCCCGGAAAATCCCCCGAACAACTGCTAAGGATCGCCGAAACCCTGGCAGAACATCCCGGTAAAGCCCTTTTCTCCCGCATGACCCAGGAACAGCACCAGGCCATAACCCCTATTTTGCCCGACCTTGAATACCTCTCCAAACCCAGGATTGGTCGACTTTGGCCCTTCAAGGATGAATTAACGCCTCAAGGCCTTCTGCTTGTAATGACAGGGGGAAGCAGTGATGTGCCCGTGGCTGAAGAGGCCGCCGTGACAGCCGAGATCATGGGTTGCGAGGTCAAAAGGCTCTTCGACGTGGGAGTTGCAGGCCTTCACAGGCTGCTGGCCCACCTGGACCTTCTTTTCGAGGCTGCCGCGGTTGTGGCCGTCGCCGGCATGGATGGAGCGCTCCCAGGTGTGGTCGCCGGAATAGCGAGTTGCCCCGTTGTCGCGGTTCCTACCAGTGTGGGATATGGAGCCGCCCTGCAAGGCATTGGCCCCCTTTTGACGATGCTCAATTCCTGTGCCCTCGGAGTGTCGGTTGTAAATATAGATAATGGGATCGGGGCAGGCTATACCGCCGCGTTGATCATTAGAAAGAAAAACCCCCAGAGGGTAGAAGGAGAATCACGATGAAGAAAATCCTATACTTGAACTGTTTTTCTGGTATCAGTGGAGACATGACACTTGGACTTCTTCTTGACCTTTTGGGGAAGGAAGACATGACGCCGTTCCTGGATGGGCTTGCTCTTGAGGGCTACACGGTGCAGACCTCAAGAAGTAAAAAGGGCGGTATTAGCGGGATCGATGTCAAGGTCAGGTGCGACGAAAAGCATAGTCACAGGGGTTTGAAAGAAATTTTGGCTATCATCGAAAAGAGCGATTTAACGCCGGCCGCATCCCAAAAGGCCGCGTCCGCTTTCCGGCTTCTCGCGGCGGCTGAAGGCGCTGTCCACGGGATGTCCCCGGAGAGTGTCCACTTCCACGAGGTGGGCGCCGTGGATTCCATAGTGGATATAGTGGGTTCATGCATCCTCATGGATGTCCTTTCGCCGGATCAGGTCCTATCCTCGCCGGTGAACGTCGGTTCGGGGACAGTGAAATGCGCCCACGGAGAACTGCCAGTGCCGGCGCCTGCGACGATGAAGCTGCTTGAGGGCATTCCTGTGTACTCTCGCGGGCAGCCCATGGAACGAACCACACCGACCGGCGCGGTTCTGCTGAAGACCTTTGTCAACAGCTACGGGATCATTCCCCCGGGGGTCGTCGAAAAGACCGGCTACGGCCTGGGGGACAACGAATCCGACCTGGCTAACGTACTCCAGGGAGTGCTCCTCGAGGAATCCGCTTTCTCCTTTCCCTCTATTCCAGGTGGGGAGCACCACCATGAGGTCCACGGAGATCACGATCATGGGCATCACCACCATCATGACGATGATCACGGGGATTTACACGAACATATAGAATCTTGCGCAAAAAAATAACCAAATAGAGGCAATAAGGGGGAAACCTGGCCTCAGGTTCCCTCGGAGCAACTTTCGCAAGATCTCTCGCCCTTCACAGCCCTCATCCTTTGGCCTGGGAGATTTAATAGCCGTCCTTGACTCCATGGTTTTCACGCGGAGACATGCGGCTCTTTCGAGGTGAAGGGGGTGATGAAAGGCGTTCTGAAACGAGTCGAAGCTTTTTTGAAAAAACATAATCACAGGAGGTGCAAGAAATGCAAAAGGAACTCTTTTCTGCCATCATGGCGGCCAATATGTTCGTGGAAAACGAAACAAGTGACCGTCTAGAAGCGGTCACCAAAGGGCATGGGATGCTCAACCTCGCCGTCTACAGCGCCGCGAACGTAATGGTCAGAGAAATCCTCCAGGGGCGGAGCGTGAAGCTCTCCGATGCCAATATGGATTACTTGCCCGTCGACACGATCGTCGAAGCAGGCATCAAGGCCGCAAAGGACGCGGGAGCCGATGCCGCCAACGCTGCGCTCATCGTGGCAGTCTTCCTAAACCTTGCGGGGACAGCCTCCCGGGCAGGTGTTCCAGCGGGGAACAGGAAACTGGGATCCCTCGCCAGGATGAAGGCGGGAGCGAGCAGAGCCGGGGTCCAGGCTATACCTACATCGAAGCTTACAAACAAGGTTTCGGGTTTCCCCGCGGTTAAGGCGATCTATGAGGCTATTGAGAAAGGTGAGATATGCCGCTTCAGCGGAGCGGATGTTCCTCCCTTCGTGGCGGGGGGCGCCGTTTTCGGTCATAGTGTGCTAGGCGAGGATATGATCTATCACGACCTGGCGATGAAGGGAACCAAGGTTGGGGTAGAAGCCATGTTCAAGGCTTACCAGGGAGTGGGCATCAATCCTAACGCCTGGCTCTCAGCCGCCATAGCAGCCGCCGCAATCCTTGAAATAGTCAACCCCGACGGTATGATCGACCAGGAACTAGGGGAGTTCTTCGTCCAGGGGACGGGGTACCTGGTAGGCAAGGGAGCCGCCGAGGCGGCGGGTCTGCCGGAGAAACTGCACATGCGCGGTACCGGTAAGGAGTTCGACACCGCTACCCTTATCGGAGACCTCGGGATGATCTTGAAGGATGTCGGTGCCCCGACCGTCGTGGGCATGATGACCTTCAACGAGATGATGGCGTGCTTCCAGGAAGGGCCGATGATCGGAGCCGGTTTTGGGGCTGGACCTGTCAATCCCCCCCTCGGCCACCTCGCCAGCGACTGTGTGGTCGCCGCCATGAAACTTATCGAATCCGAAGGCGACATCGACGCAGCCGCCGATATGATCCACGACATGAAGCTGAACGAATGGCTCGATCCCGAGATATCCGCCGCCTCCGCGAATGTTGTGGCACACAAGGCCGAACAGTGCATGAGGGGTCCCGTTACGGCCGCGGTTATCATGGGCACCCAGGGGATCAGGAACAACCTGCAGTACCGTTTGGCCAAGTACACCTGGGACGGACTCCAGGCAGGCAAATCCCTTGAAGACATTTGCATGGAGTTGGACATCAAGCGCAAGGAAAAGGTCGAACAGCGCACCGGCATGATGTTGAGTGGCATGTTCGGGAAGAAGATCACCCTGGAATACTCCAAGCTTAAGGGTGGAGCCCGCAGAAGCCACCCCTTCGCTGAGACCTTCTGGGGCTTTGACGCCGATATCGATGCTGTGGTGACCGTCGACGGCAAGGAATACAAGATCGAGGGCCTCTCTCATAAGGCAGCGCCCGACGTGATCCTGAACAAGAAATCGGATTGGAGCATTCCCATCACGGTTGCCGCCGTAGCGGCCCAGGAGTTGATGTACGTCGGCTGCTACACTGTTAACATAGTAATTCCCGCGGCAGTCGCCGCTGTTTCCGGGAAAATGAGTGCCAAGGATGCCGGAAAGAGCGCCGAGAAGGGTGCAAGGATCACCAACGCGATCCCCGGGGCGAAGGATTGCGCCCGCAAGGTAGCGAACCTTGCGCTTCGTCTCATGAAGGATTTCGAGGACGTGACAGAATCCTAATTTCAGCGTCATGACCGAAGGGGGCCCCTTTAAGGGCCCCCTTTCTTTAAAATCGGCGTAACGGAGGTACGGACCTTGCTTCTTGTTGTCAATGCGGACAACATTACGGGAGAGGGACTCCCATATCTGATCCGAGAGTTGATGGATAAGGGTGCCGCGAGCGTCCACGCTATACCGGCGATCACAAAGAAGGGCAGGAGCGAGTTCATCTTTTTTATCGATGCCCCTCGTTCATGCCTGGAAGAGCTGGGTGCTTTTCTCGCCCAGGAACTCGATACCCTGGGCATGAGAGTTTTGGAACCCGAGCACTTCTCCTTTACACCTGTTAAGCATGCCATGGTCAGGGCCTTTCCCGCTAACGGGGGAGGCGGATCCGCGGAGATCCGAGTCAAGATCCTAACGGGACAGAAGGACGATCCTTTTTCCTGTAAGGCGGAGTATGACGACTTGGAGGCGGCCCTTGATAAACTGGGTCGTGATAACGCGATATCTTTCAAAAGCATGAAGGCAGCCGTGGAATTGGCCTGCATGAGCGGCGAGGCGGTTTCTGTCTGTGGCCTGGTCTTTTCTCCGCGGGATAGTGTTCCGGCGGAAGAGGACGAGATCTTTTGAAGGGAGCGGGAACAGATTGAAAAAAATATTGCTTCAACTGGATACGGACCCGCAGCCAAGCGTTTTTGACGCGGTAACCGCCTATGATGGCGGGGCTGACATGGTATTGCAGTACGGATCCATTACTCCTGAAAAAGCGGTGCCCCTTGTGCACGGGGTAATGTTCACCAGGGGTGGGGATGCCTTGAAGAATAGCGCCATATTCGTAGGAGGATCGGATGTATCAGCAGGAGAGGCGGTCCTCGACGCAGTCAAGGGTTCGTTCTTTGGGCCGGTGAGCAATTCGGCGATGCTCGATTCAAACGGTTGCAACACCACAGCCGCGGCCGCCGTGGCAATACTCTCCGGCGCTGTCGATATTAAAGGGAAAAAGGTGGTCGTCCTGGCTGGGACAGGTCCGGTAGGGCTTCGCGCAGCACTGTTCTTCGCGGGAGAGGGAGCATCCGTTACCTTGACTTCCAGGAAGATGGAAAGGGCAAAGAATGCCTGTGCGCTGTTAAAAGAAAAGTACGACCTTTTGGTTGAACCGGCTGAATCGGGGGATGAAGCGTCGGTCCGAAAGGCCCTTGAAGGAGCGGTCGTCGTCCTCTCGACGGGAGCGGCCGGTAAGATGCTGCTGCCGGAATCGGTCTGGAAGGGGCATAAGACTTTAAAGGCCCTTGGTGATCTCAACGCGGTGCCTCCATCGGGGATAGAGAACATCAAACCTCACTGGGATGGCAAGGATGTGGAGGGACAACTCATTTTCGGGCCCATCGCTATTGGTGGCCTGAAAATGAAAGTTCAGCGCAGCTGCATTGCCAAACTCTTTGAAGGTAACGACCTCATCCTGGATGCAGCCGAGGTTTACCAGGTCGTAAGGGAGTTCAGCAAAGATTAAACGGGATTTGTTGATAGTAGCCTTCAGCAGTCGCGGTTTGGCCGACCTGGCCAGAAGTTCGGTTTTTCGCAAAATAACTGCTGTTGACGCCTTTGGTGACAGGGATCAACCACCTTCAGTCGAAAATATCTCCACTAGGCGCTGGCTCGGTATGCCTTTTTCTGATGAGGCGATCATAAGGGCCTGTGTAGGCAGGGCTGAAGGTGGGATTCTTGTCTATGGGGGGGCAATGGAGAATCGCCCCGAACTGGTGGCAGTCCTTTCCCAGGGGCGCACAATGGCGGGGAACAACGCCAGTGTCCTTAAAAAAGCGAGGGATATCTCGGGCCTGGCTTCGCTGTGCCGAGAGGAGTCCATTTCCTTCCCTGAGACCCTTTTCCCTGGGGAGGAAGGCCGAGCGGCCGTGGATCCGGACAACCCCGCCGGTGATCCAGACTGGTTAAAAAAAAGAGTTGCTTCCGGTGGGGGTTTGGGTATCACCTTTTACCGCGGGGAAAGGTTGCAAAGCGGAGAGATCCTCCAAAGACGTGTTCCAGGGAGGCCGGTTTCAGTCTCCTTCATAGCCTTTGAAGATGGAGTTCTGTTGCTTGGATACACTGAACAGCTGATAGGTACATCCTTTCTCGGGGGAAGCGGTTTCAAATGGTGCGGCAATATCACGCCTGTGCCAGGCGAGGATGGGATCACAGCACCTTTTTACGCAAAGGCGGCGGAGGCCGCAGAGATCATTTCGAACAGGCTTGGCCTTAGGGGTTTCAACGGGATAGATATGGTCCTGGGGTCGGACGGTTCGGTGACCGTGTTAGAGGTGAATCCGAGGCATTCCGGATCGATGGAGCTTTTCAAAACCGGGAACGACCTTTTTCCCCTTCACCTGGCTGCATGCCGTGGTGAAAAGCTTGGGAAGAGCAAGTTTGAACCCTCTGAAGGAGGGTTGTATCGCGCTAAGGGCGTAGTTTACGCCGTTCAGAGATGTGCGGCACCGGATACCCTTTCTTGGTGTGAAGCGGGACGAAGGGATGTTCCATGGACCGGTGATGTCTTTGGGCCGGGTGATCCGGTGTGCACGGTTTTTTCTTCCGCCCGGGAAGAGACCGCGTGTTTGGAGGGTCTCGCCAAAGAGGCTGATAAGGTTTTCTCGGAGCTTGTCGTGCCCTGCGAAGGGGGAAAAGGAAGAGATGGTCAAAAAGAAGAACCGCTGGAATTGCGTTCTCATAACGGGGCGAAGCCTGGACCAGACCAGGGGAATGCACCTGGGAAAGACCGGAGATCTCTATAGCCAGGCCATATCGGTGGCGATGATGAACCCCGAAATGTTCAAAGAAATGGAAGTTGAAGCTGGCTGCATCCTGAGGCTCAGGACCGATTCCGGCGAAGTATCGTTAAAATCGAAGCCCGACCCGGGCTTGCCCGCCGATATGGTTTTTATCCCCATGGGACCTGTCGCTAACAAACTCATCGGGACCGATACGGGAGGGTGCGGGATGCCTTCCTTCAAGGGTGTTCAAGTAGAGGTGACCCCGGAATGAAGAGCGTGGACAGCGTCGTGTGCACCTTCTGTGGGTGCCTCTGTGATGATATCAAGGTCTCCTCGAGGGAAGACGGGACGATTGAGATAAAAGGCGCCTGTGCGAATGGAAAGGGACACATGGAGGGATACGATCCCTCCCCGGTTCCTCCCATCCTCCGGGGCGAACCGGTTTCCTGGAAAGAAGGGATCAGCGAAGCCGCTTCACTGTTGAAGCATGCCAGAAGTCCGCTTTTTTACGGATTGAGCTCGACCGCGTCGGAAGCGCAGAGAAAGTGCGTGGCCCTCGCGGACCACATTGGTGCTGTCGTCGACACGACCTCCTCGGTATGTCACGGGCCGACAGGGATAGCCATGCAAACCTTCGGGGAACCGACCTGTAGCCTTGGAGAGGCCATGAACAGGGCTGATTTCCTCCTTTTCTGGGGTTGCAACCCGTTGGTTGCCCATAGCCGCCATTTCACGAGGTACTCCTTGATGCCGAAGGGCAGGTTTATCCCCGAAGGCAGGAAGGGACGCAGGGCAGTTTTGGTGGATGTAAGGGAGACCCCCAGCGCAAAGGCCGTTGACCGTTTCCTCAGGGTGAAGCAAGGTTGGGATTACGAAGTCCTTTCAGCCCTTCGTGCCCTTGTGCAAGGCAAAAGAATGAACGCGGCGGAAGTGGGTGGAATATCCCGAGAAGAACTGGTATCCCTCGCGGAAGATATGAAAGGCTGCCGCTATGGCGTCGCTTTCTTTGGAATGGGGCTAACGATGACCCGCGGGAAGGACCTCAACGTAGGACAGTATTTCAACCTCGTCCGTGACCTGAACGCTCATACTCGGTTTTCGGTGATAGCGATGAGGGGCCACGGGAATGTCGCCGGCGCGGATGCAGTTCTGACCTGGCAGACGGGTTACCCCTTTGCGACGAGCCTGGCGGGGGGAGTCCCCGTCTATGGGCCCGGAGAGTTTACGGCGGTGGACATGCTGGCAAGGCACGAGACCGACGCCGTGCTGATCGTAGCTTCCGACCCCAAGGCCCATTTCCCCGCCGGGGCGGTGGAGTGGCTCGAATCGATACCCCATGTGGTCATCGATCCTTCCCTTTCCCTTACTGCAAGAGGCGCCACCGTGTACTTACCTGGGGCCCAGTACGGAGTCGACGCCGAAGGGACTTATTACAGAATGGACGGCGTGCCGATAAGAACTAGGGCGTTTCGGGAGAGACAGCGTCCGACTGACGAGGAGATCTTCGATCGCCTCCTGGAGGAGGTGAAAAGATGAGCGACAAAACGTTAGGGATAATCGGCGGGCGTGTATACGATCCCGCAAACGGCATAGACGGTGAACTCAAGGATGTCTGGATCAGGAACGGTTCCGTGGTTTTGCCCGGAGAAGCGGATAAAAACAGAGCCGTGATGATCGACGCGACAGGTATGAATGTCATGCCCGGAGGAGTCGATATGCACTCCCATATAGCCGGTGCCAAGGTCAATCACGGAAGAAAAATGTGTCCCGAGGAACATTCTTCTCACAAGAGAGATCGCCTTGAGGGAGGGCGTTCAGGGGCGGGATTTACAGTGCCGACCCCCTACATGACGGGTTGCCTTTATGCCGAGATGGGATACACCACTGTAATGGAGGCAGCCTGCGCCCCCCTGGTCGCCAGGCATTCCCATGAAGAACTGGAAGACATGCCCTTCCTGGATAAGGGAATGTTTATAACCATGGGGAACAACGAATTTCTCTTCGACTGCATTGGGAGGGGCGAGAGGGAACTGGCCAGGGACTTCGTCGCCTGGACCCTGAAAGCGGTCGGGGGGTTCGCGATAAAGGTCGTGAACCCGGGCGGGGTTGAGAACTGGAAATCGTCCAGGTCAAACGTCGGCGACTGGAGCAGCGAGGTCCACGGTTTCGGCGTTACCCCGGGCAAGATACTGGATACGCTGATCTGGGCGGCCGATAGCCTGGGCCTTCCCCATGGAGTTCATCTTCACGGCCTTAACCTGGGCACCACCGAGAGCGCGGAACAATCCCTTAGATCTATAAAGGAGGCTTCCGGAAGGCTTCACCTGACCCATCTTCAGTTCATGAGTTACGCCAAGGACAAAAAGGGCAGGTTCGTCAACAGGTCCCTGGAACTTGCCGAGGCGATCAACGCAAGGGATAACATCACCTTCGATATAGGACAGATCGTTTTCGGACCCGCGACGACTATGACCTCGGATGGACCCTTTCAGTACAATCTCGGTACCATGACCGGTCATAAGTGGTTCGGCGGCGACGAGGAGAATGAGACCGGCGGGGGGATCGTTCCCATAAGGTATAGCCGCAAGAACAGGATAAACGCCCTTCAATGGGTTACCGGCCTCGAATTGTTCCTGCTGGCCAAGGATCCCTGGAGGGTTTTCCTGACCACAGATCACCCGAACGCGGGACCCTTCTTCTGCTATCCCCAAGTAATAAGCCTTCTCATGGACCGTTCTTACCGCATGGAGGTGCTCGATTCGCTCCCCGAATCGGTCAGAAAACGCACCCTTCTTGGGGAAATAAATCGGGAATATTCTCTGGGAGAGATTGTCACCATCACCCGTGCGGCTCCGGCTCGTGCCCTGGGACTTGTAAAAAAAGGACACCTGGGTCCCGGTGCCGACGGAGACGTGGCTATATTCCACCCCGGAGACGACGGACGCAGGATACCCAAGTGCCGGTCAAGCGAAGGGTGCAGGAGAAGGATGGATTTCCCCAGGTGGGTGATCAAGGGGGGAGAGGTCATAGTAAAAAACGGAAAAACGACGGGTGAGATCCCCGGAAAAACACTCCACGTCGCTCCAGCCTTTGACCCTTCCGTCGAAAAGAACATCAGTGAGCATTTCAAAAGGTGATTGCACCCTATTTGGCACTGGTATTAGGATGGTGCCATGGACCTCAAAGCCTATGAACACTTGATCCGTACCGAGTCTGCAGCCAGGAAATTCATGTTGGGATTTTGCTGGAAAAACCAACA
>ERZ1026800.44-NODE-44-length-120523-cov-5.483587_pt1 | contig 120523 bp, 108 predicted proteins | sample MGYA00520873_ERZ1026800 | MGnify/ENA primary metagenome ERZ1026800 (study PRJEB33270, sample SAMEA104284475) | anaerobic digester metagenome | biome: Anaerobic digester microbiome; feature: mesophilic sludge digester; material: Anaerobic digester biomass | place...
CGTGTGCAGCAGGGACGGCAACGAGTAGTGCTGGGATGCACCGTGCGGCCGGAGGGCGCGGGGCGGTCAACGAGGGTGGGAGCGGAGCCTGGTCGGGTGGGCCGGGAGTCCGGCACGCTTGGTCAGAGGCGCGCTCCCGAGCAGCGGGGTGTCGCGGGGGGTGGGCCAGCGGCACCTGGCTGCTTGCGAAGTGGGAGGAGACCAAGCGAGAGGGCGGCCAGGTGCACCAGACCTGCCTGCTGTACAACCCCGGTTCTCTGCCGCGCGCCTTCGAGCTGCAGGCTCAAGCCCGGGACTACCTGATGCAGGACCTGCTGACCAGGACGGAGACGGTGACGCTCCAGCCGGGCGAGAAGCGCTCCGTGACATTCGACTTCGCCCTCCCGCCCACGCGCTGGGCGCGCCCGTCGGCCAGGGCTCGCTGCGCGCGACGGCGGCCGCTACGGCGCCTTCGGCTCCCCGGCGGCGTTCCCCAGTCCCTCCCCGGGCAGGAATTCGTTCGTCGCCACCGTCCCCACGTCGACGGGCCGCGTGAGCAGGTCGTTGCGCCTCATCCAGTCCGCGTAGTCCTGCCACTGCGCGAGGTTCTGGAAGCCGAACGGTCGGCCCGCCTCCTCGGGGAAGAGCACGGGGAGCGTCGCGGCGACGCTGCGCGTCGCAAAGCGCCGGTCGAGGTCCGGCGCGGCCTTCCGCAGTGCGTCGACCCCGGCGGCCGGGTCGTCCTCCACCTTGAGCCCGGCCGCCTCCGATACCCTGGCGCCGGTAGCGTACATCACTTCGAGCAGCGCCCGGTCGCGACGCCCTAGATCCGTCACCGCGCGGGGGGCGGAGAGGAAACGCTCCACCTCTTTTACCGACATGACGTCGGGGATGCGCCTCCACGTCCTCGGGCCCTCCAGGACGTCTGTGATATCCGCGCGGACATAGCGGTTCGATGCGAGGAAACGGAAGAAGACCTTGAGCGCGGCGAGGAAACGGGCGAGCGACGAGCCGGAAAGGCCGCGCGCCTTCTCGGCCATCAGGTGCTCCCCGATCATGTCGCGCGTCGCGTCGTCGAGGGATCGGAGGCCACGCCTCTCCAGGAACGCGATAAGGCCGGCGAGGTCGCGCCGGTACGCGGAGACCGTCAGGGGGGAAAGCCCCCGCTCGATGGCGAGGTGGTTAAGGAATTCGTCCAGCAGCACTCGCATGGCCCGCCGTCACACCTTGAAGAACGGGTTGGACGCCTTCTCCCGTCCGAGCGTCGTCTCGGGGCCGTGCCCGGGGAGAATGAGAGTGTCGTCGGGGAGCGGTAAAATCCGCTCCGCGATCGACGCCGTCAGCGCCTCGAAAGATCCACCAGGGAAATCACTCCTCCCCGCGGAGCCGGCGAAGACCGTGTCGCCGCTCAGGAGGAGCGGCGGGATTCCCTTTCCGTGAAAAAGGCAGATCCCGCCCGGGGAATGGCCGGGCGTGTGGATGACCTGCCAGCCGCGTCCGCCCATTTGCAGCCAACCGTCGGGTTGGAAGGTGACCACACGCTCGGCCGGGACGGGATCGGCCGCCGCCGCCAGTCCTTCCATGCCGCGCAAGATCGTCTCGTTCGTTTCCGGCGGCAAGCCGACAGGCGGCAGGAGATCGCGGCGATAGTAGAGCGCCTGGCCGTCGCAGTCGTAGGGGACAACGAACTGCTGGCCACCGTAGTAGCGCAACTGCTTCAGAGATTCAGGCTCGGTATCAATGTCGTACTGTGGGAACTTGCCGGTGGTATCCCCGTAGAACTCGTCCAGCGGGTAGCAGCCCGAGATCAGCCCGTGGCGGGGGCCGGTGGTGCAGTCGCTGAACGTGCGGCACACCAGCCGGGTGCGCAGCTCGGCCCCGGCAAGCAGGTCGGCGGGCATCCACGGGTAGCTCAACATGTTGCGGCCGATGCCCACCGAGGTGATCGCTCCGGTGCGCACCTGGTGCTGGGCGACGTGGCCCAGCCACTGCTGGAAGTACGAGTAGCCGCTGCCGACGAAAGTGAGGTCGGGATGGGCACAGGTCAACCGCGCAGCCGCGTCCACCATGACCGCCGCGTCGATCAGCGGGTCGCGGGGAGGGGCATAGCCGTCGGAGGGCGGGAAGTAGGCGGGCCGCTGCGCGTGCGGGTTGTAGTACGGACTGCCGGCGGTCAGGCACACCATGCCGATCCCCAGCTCGCCGCACAGGCCGAGGAACCGGTGGGTCTCGGTCAGGTCGAGGCCCGTGCCGGTGTCGTCCCCGCCGAAGTTGGCGCCCGGCGCCGCACCCGGCGACGGCACCCCGATGCCGTCGGCGTCGCCCTCGTAGGGGCCCAGGTCATAGGCGGAAAGCCGCACCCCGATTGCCAGGCCGGGCGCCTCGCTGCGGATGCCCGCCACCACCTCCCGGAGGAACCGGGTGCGGCCCTCAAAGTCGCCGCCGTAGCGACCGGGACGGTCGACGCCGGTCAGCAGCTCGTGCAACAGGTACCCGTGGCAGTGCTTCACGTCGACGAAGTCGAACCCGGCCTCCTGCGCCCGCCCTGCCGCTACCACGTACCGACCGACCAACTCGTCCAGTTGGTCGTCGGTCAACACCTCGGCGGCGCCCACCCCCTGGCGGCGGTCCAGTTCGGTGTGACGGTGCGCGGTCTGGGGCAGCGGGTCACCCTCGGGCCGGGACCAGCGGCCGGAATGGGTCAGTTGCAGCCCCACCAGCAGGCCGTCGCTGCCACCCATCGCCTCCCGGTGGGCGGTCTCCAGCCCCGCTCGCAACCCGGCGATCGCCCCGGTGGTCGCATCGCTGCTGATCAGCTGGTGCGGGTTGGCCCGCCCGTCGGGGTGAACCGCAACCGCCTCGCCGCCCCACACCAGCTTGGCCCCGCTCTCGCCGAAGCGGCGCCAACGCCTGGCGACCAGGTCGGTGGGCGCCCCGTCGGTGGTGCCGTCCCAGCCCTCCATGGGCAACACGCAGAACCGGTTGCCCACGGTCAGGTCGCCTGCGGCGCCGTCGACGACCGTGAACGGCTGGGCCAACGCCCCGGCCGGATCGACCTGGTCGTCGGCGCCCACCAGGTCGGTCAAGCCAAGCTCGGCCAACCGAGCTTGGAACTCGTCCGGCGTCTTCAGCCGCTTGATTTGTGTGATGTCAGTCATGTGTATCCCGTCCAGGCATCCCAGCACGACGCTAACCGCTGGCTGGTATACTCACGCTATGGCGCCCAAGACCAGGAGTCCCTCCACCACCATCAAGCTCAGCGTCGAGACCCGCGACCGCATCCGTGACTTAGGAGGCGACACGTATGAGGACACCATCGTCGAGGCCCTCGACATGTACGAGGAGGCCGAGTTCTGGGCTCAGGCAGATCGGGCGCTCGCCTGGCGAGCATCGCTGCCTGAAGCGGAGCGCCAAGTATTGCTGGATCGAGAGGCCGAACTCGACGCTGTGTTCGATGGACTCGAGTGATCGAGACAGGTGAGGTCCATCTTGCGGATGTAAACGAGGAGCGACGTCGGTTGGTGCTCGTGGTCTCAACCAGCTCCTTTCACCAGCGATCAAATCGCGTCTTGGTGGCGCCACAAATCATGGGCGCTCCGGAAGATGTGGCCCTGCCATGGCGCGTGCAGGTTGACACCACAGTGTTCGCCATCGACCGCATGAGAACTGTTCCAATCGAACGTCTACTGGAGCGGGTTGACCGGGCTCCATCCACCACGTGCGCTGCTATCCGCCGTGCCGTGCGCTTCATCGCCTGACCCGGCCCACTGTCCGGATCGCATCGAAGAGTTGCGCTACAGCACGTCCGTCAACCGACCGGCGATGTCGGCCAGCACCTCACGGTCGGCGTCGGGGCGCTGCGGCGCCCCGACCGGCGTGGCGTCGCTGTCGATCCAGCCCCGCAGCTTCAGGAACATCGCGGCGTCGTGGCGATAGACGGGCACCGGCGGGCGGAAGGCGAAGAACCCCAGGTACTGCAACAGGTCGTTGAGTTCGTCAAACGACGTCTCCTCGGCAGCCCACCGGCGGTCGCGCTCGGCGAACGCGTCGGGCGCAAACGCCGACAACCCCAGCAGGTAATCCGAGCCGTAACGCACCATGTCGATCGCCAGGTCGTTGCCGGTGAACACCGAAAACTCGCTGCGCACCTCGTTGCGCAGGGCCAACCGAGCCCACTCGGCCTGGCGCGACAGCGAGCTGTGCTTGGCGCCGATGCAGCTCGGGATGCCCATCAGCCCCCGGTAGGCGTCAAGTGAGTAGATCCGGCCGTAGGGCACAAACATGTCGCCCAGCTCAAACGCGATGAACCGGTCGACGCCGGAGCCCAGCCGCTCCTGGGCTGCCACCCACTCGGCCTCGTCGAGGGCGGCCAGCCCCCACGAGGGAAACAACACGGGCGTTCCGCCGGCTTCGGACACCTCGGCCATCGCCCGGGCGTAGGCGTCGTGGTCGTAGGCGTCGCCCTCGCCGTCGGCCACGAACGCGCCTGCGGCGAACCCTCCGGCGCCGGCCAGCGAGACCGCCACCGTCAGCACCCGGGTCCGGTCGGCCTCGGTCAGCAGTTGCACGTACCCGGTGTCCATGTTGACCGCCGGGATCAGCCCGGCGCCGAGGGTGCGCCCCAGCAGTGACTCGAACCCGTCCCAGTCGACCTCGGCCGTGTCGGTGTGGGGCAACAGCACCGCCGAGTAGCCGACGATTCGACGGCCGGGCACCACCGGCGGCAAGCGGAGAGGCACCAGTTGGTCGCTCACGCCAGGAGGTCCAAGTCCTCGGCTCGCACCTCGTGGCAGAGCGGTTGACCGGCCATGAACCGTTCCACCTCGTCGACGGCCAGGCGGCCCATGCGGGCCACCTCGTTGCCCATCGACCCGGCGATGTGCGGGGTCAGCACCGCGTTGGGCAGGTCCCACAACGGCGAGGTGGGCGGCAACGGTTCGGGGTCGGGGGTATCGATGAAGCACGACAGGCGACCCGACGCGCACTCGGCCTCCAGCGCGGCGGTGTCGACGATCGACCCCCGGGCGGTGTTGATCAGCCAGGCACCGTCGCGCATCAGCGCCAATCGTTCTGCGTCGATCAGGTGCCGGGTGGCGGGTAGCTCGGGTGCGTGCACGGTGACGATGTCGGCCCAGGCGCACATTTCGTCGAGCCCCATCCGGGTCGCACCCAGGGCGGCGGCCTCGTCGACCTCGACGAACGGGTCGTGGAGTCCGACCTCCACGTCCAGGCTGCGCAGTCGCTCCAGCACCATGCGGCCGATCTTGGAGGCACCGAACACGCCCACCTTCATGCCGTAGGTGCCCAGCGGGCCACAGGGTCCGGTGCCCATCACCGGCTGTTCGCCCCGCACCTCCCGGTAGGTGTCGCGCACCCGGAAGACGTCCTTGGCGATCATCACGATGGTGGCGAAGGTGAACTCGGCCACCGGTACCGCGTTGGCCGCAGCGGCCGACGACACCACCACGCCCCGGGCCCACAGCTCGTCGGTGACCACGCCCTTCACCGTGCCGGCGGCGTAGGCCAGCAGGCGCAGCGACGGCAGGCGGTCGAGGGCGGCGGCGTCCAACGCAGCGGCACCCCAGCCACCGATCAGCACCTCGACCGACTCCAGGTCGGCCGCCGGCGCACCCATCACGTCGATCGGCGCATCGTCGACCAGCGTCACCACCTCGGCGAGCGCCTGACGCACCTGCGGCGTCAGCAGCATCTCGTCCACGCCCGGCCACATTAGCAGCGCGGCGTTCCCTCGTTTGGCCACCGTCCAGCCTCCCCTGTCGACCGACGAAGCCTGCCACAGCCCGGCCCAACCCCGCCCGACCGACAACGGCGCCGCGGCGCCGTTTGCGCTGGTCCCCAAGCGGGTACTGGCTGTGGTCATGGCGCCCGTTGATGACACCGACAAACTCGACGACGTCGCCGACAAGACCAACGAGAAGCTTGATGAACACCCGTGGGCCGAGTGGCTGCCCAAGGCAGGCTGGCTCGCCCGGGGTTTCGTCTATGCGTTCATGGGCTGGACCGTGCTGTTGATCAGCTTCCAGAAGGACTCGGCCGACGAGGCCTCCTCCAAGGGTGCGGTGGTCGCGTTGGCCGACCAGCCGTATGGCCGGATTGTGATCGGTGCGCTGGCGGTCGGTTTGGTCGCACTGGTCGTATGGCAGGCACTGGCCCTGGCGCTGATTCGCGACACCGACGCCAAGTCGTGGTTCAAGCGGCTGAGTGGTGCGGGCACCATGGTGATCTACGCCGGGCTGGCGTTCACGGCCACGCGGGCGGCGCTGGGCATGAGCGCCGACAACGGCGGCGGCATCGAGCGGCTGTCGAAGGGGCTGTTGTCATCCACCCCCGGCCGCATCGTCGTGTTCGTCGCCGGAGCGATCGCCCTCGGAGTCGCCGGGTACCGGGCCTACAAGGGCTGGGAACACAAGTTTCTGAAGCATCTCGACCTGGATGGCTGCGACCCACGTCGCCGCAAGCTGATCACCCGACTGGGTACCGTCGGCTGGATCGGACGGGCCTTCGTGGTGGGGCTGGTGGCGGTGTTCTCGATGTGGGCGGCGGTCACCGCCGACCCCGACAACGCCGTCGGCTTCGATCAGGGTCTGCGCAAGGTGTCGGTCACCTCGTGGGGCTTCGTGCTGGTGGCCCTCGCCGGCCTGGCGCTGATCGGCTACGGACTCTTCTGCGTCGTGTCGCTGAAGTACCGCGAGCTTCGCGACTAAAGCTCAGCGCGGTCCGAAAACTGACAGGGCGATCAACACACCGGCGAGCGTCAAGAAGGCGCTCAACAGCACCGTCTGCATGCGACGCAACGACCCTTCGACGTCGGCGCGCAGCTGGGCCGTTCCCAACTGAAGCTCAGCAGTTCGAGCGTCGAGCAAGAGCGTGAACCGCTCTTCCATCCATTCGAACCGCTCATCGGTCAGCCCGAACCGCTCATCGATCCGGTCAAACTTCCTGTCGAAGTGCTCGGTGAGATGGTCGAGGTCGCGCTTCAGCCGGAGGGAAGGGCCCCGCCACCGGAGTCCTTATCTCAGTACGATCATCCTAAGAAGCTGGTGTGACAGCAGGCCGAGGTCGTGTTGAGCACCAAATCGGCAGAGGTCGACTAACTACCTACCCGACGTTCGAGTTCCTGGGCCACAGCGCCCGGTTCGCTACCGTTGAGGTCCACGAACTGCACCCGGGTCCACAGCAGTTCCTTGGTGGAGTAGCTCCCGGTGCAGCGCACCGTCCGGTCGGCGTACCCACCTCCCGGGTTGGCAGCGCCGCTGCCCGGCTCGGCGGTACAGGTGGCCGAGGCGTCGTCGTACCGGACGGTCACGGTCGGGTTGGCGGGTGTCCCTTGCGAGCGGTCCTTCCGTATCTCGGCGACCGCCAGGTCGACCGCGTCAGATGCGGCCTGCACCCTCACGGTCTTGGTTTGGTACGCCGAAGCGCTGCGCAGGCTCACCGTCGTATAGCTCATCAATGCGACCACCGACAGCATCCCGATCACCATGATCGACATGACCAAGATCAGCGAGCTCCCCCGTTGGCTCCTCAGCGCCAGCAATCGACGCCGGAACACCCTTGTCACCTTCATGCGTCTCCCCATTTCAGAACGAGCTGGGGGCCATAGGTGTTGCGCTCCTTGGAACCGAAGCGCCACCCACCCTTTTGGAGAGTGCCGTTGTCGTTCACGTCACGGTCGATGGCCCACCCGTTGTTCGGCAGGGTTCCCTTGTACCAACGTTGCACGGTGCCAAGCACCGAAACCTTCACGTTCGCGGGGTCGTTCCCGAGATCGCCCAGCCCATCCGGACCAATGCTAAAGGTGCCAAACCAGTCACCATTGGAGTTGTTCGAACACGGCAGGCTGGACGCCAATGGGAGGAGCGGATCTTCGGGCCTCACGACCGGCATGTCAGGCATCGAGGTACAAAGATCTATGCCGTTACCTCTCAGCGTGTACTCGCTCCACCGAAACGCTGGGGGAACCGTTGTCAATCGGTAGCTGTAGTCGGACGTTTTCGTGTCGAGTGCATACGTCAGCCACAGCGACAGCTCGGCCGAGGTAATCCGCTTGCCGCCGGGAAGGACCCTCGGCTCACCCTCACCCTGGCACGGAGACAACAGATCGATCCTCAAGAACCCGGTCTTCTTGCCCACGCCCTGAACGACCCACTCCACGTCAGTTCCGAAGTTCTTTCCGGGCCCATCTTCTTGGGTAGAGGCGTAGGTGTCGGCGCTGGCGTTCAAGGTGCACTGCGGCTTCGGTGGGGCCCCCGACTCAAGCGGGGTTTGCACCGTGTTTCGTCGACCCTCAACCGTGAACACCAGGTTGGTGGCGGTCGTCACCGTCATCGACACCAACCGACATTGGTAGTCGCCATCAGGGGTCAACGGCGCCTCGCCCGAAACCGTCGAAGCCCGGCAAGTGACCTTGGGCTCGATGCTCGGATCGAGGTCCCGCACCACCGTGTCGATGGACGGATCTTGCGCCAACGCGTCCGCCTGGTCGGACCCGGTGCAGGCCCGGCGTTCGAGCGTGTCCTTGTTCGTTCCTACGGAGTAACTGCGCACCTGGACGTCGCCGCCCTCGCGACTCACCGCGCGGACCAGGCTCGTACCACCGCCACACCCCGGCGTTCCACGGGTGACCGCCAGCTCGCCGGTTTCTGGTCCGGCCGATTGGATGTCGTCGGCAAACACCGAACCGGTTTGAAACGCCGAGGCCGAGCTGGTCAGGTTTGCGACGGTTTCGGGGGGCGTACGCAAGAGCAGCACCAGTACCCCGCCCAACGCCCCCATGATCGTTGTGGTGACCACCATCGCCACCAGCAGTTCGATGAGCGTCAACCCCGACTGGGCCTTGCGTCGCTTGCACACGCCACGAAACATCACAGCCCCGTCCCCGCTTCAAAGACCCACTGTTGGTTGGCCTTGATCGGATCGACGGCGCACGCACGTTGCCGTGCGAGCCACCCACTGCCTGGCGCCTCGATGCACAACTGGCTGTTGGCGCTGCTCAGCCAACCGTTGGAATCGATCACCCATTCCAGGGCCGTGTTGGTGCTTCCGATCGGGCAGGCGATCGTGTTGGGTACGGCATCGTTGCCGTTGCCGTTGGCGTTCATGCAGAACCCGAGCTGCGCAACGGGGCGAAACTGTCCGGTATTGAGCCGCACGAAACGCTGCTCCGTCTTACCGCTGGCCACACACGGCCCTCCCCGAATCCGCTGCGATTGGTTGCCCTGAAGCCCCTCGGTCTCGAGACAGAGGTTGTCCCCGGACGTACGCAACCGCCCGACGGCATCGGGGCGCTTGTTGAGCCCATGGGCTTCCGCAACCCACTGTTGGTTGGAGGCACCGGAACAGGCCGCCAAGATGGCCTGGGCACCATCAGGACCGCCCTGGATGCACCCGTTCCGTGGTTGTCCGGCTGCGGTCACGTTCATGATCCGCCCGCCGTCCAGCTTCCAACGCTGGTTGATGTTGTTGTCAGCGCAGGTCCACAGCAGCGGGCCAGATGTACCCGCTGCGTCGAGACACTGGCCCGGGGTGCCGGTGGAGCGGATCATGCCGTTGCTCATCAGCCGAAACGACTGGTTGGTGCGGGCAGAACCGAGGCACGGCATGACGACCAAGCGGTCGTTGTTGCTGTAACCGGCTCGGGTCGCACCGGCAATATCCAGGCAGCCATTGTCGGCATTTCGGAACTGCAACGTGCTGGACGCAGTGCCGGAAACATCCTCAACCGCCCAAGCTTGGTACGGCCTACTGGAGTCACACGGCTGCACGCTGGACCGGTTCGAGCCAGGGTTGAGCTCGGCGCATCGACCCGAGTTGCCCTGTCTGAACAGCGAACCGTTAACCCTCCACTCATGGTTCTGGGCTGGGTTCTTGCAGCCCCAGGGCAACATTTCGTTTCCGTTGGCGCCGCCACCGTCGATGCACAGGTTGGTGTCGGACGCCGCTGAGGCGAACGCCCCGTTGTTCAGCTGCACGAACGCCTGGTTTGGGCGATCCTCGCCGGAACACGGCACGCCGGTATAGGCCTGGCCCTGCGTCACCGTGCCGAGCACATCGAGGCAGCTACCGCTCTCCACATTTCGGATCTGGCGCAGCTCCCGGGTGTCGGTGGCGTCCTCAAACTCCCAACGTTGCGCAGCATTGGAGCCGGCATCGGGGTTGCAGGTCCTCATAGCCAACGGCGCGTTGTCCAAGCCACCCTGCAAACAACGACCTCCGGGCGACGACGTCTTCAACTGGCCGTCTTCTGACAGTGTCCAGCGCTGGAACGGGCCGTAGTTGCAGTTGATCGGACGCACTGCTGCGTTTTCATTACCGTTGCTCTGCACGTCGAGGCACTGGCCGGGGTTGGCGGCCGTGCGGACCTCGTACTCGTTCCCGACCTTCGCCAGCAACACTCCCTGGATCTCCCGGTCCGCCCCACTGCACGGCCAGGCGATGGCGTTGACGCCGCTCCGCAGGTCGGCACAGCTGCCGCTGTCGAGGTTGCGCATCTGGCGCAGCACCCGAGGTGGTCGTGCCGAGTTCCTCGGGGCTCCACTGCTGGGCGGGGTCGATGTTGTTCACTGACGTGGCACAGCCAACCAGGGTGAGGCGTTGCAGGTTGCCGTTGCCCCGAACGCAGTTGGACCCCGACAACTGGAGCTGGCTCAACTCGGTGATCTTCCAGAGCTGCCGGCCGTCTTTGGCCCCGTAAATTGAGGCGCACTCCCTCACCATCAGCGCACCGTCCCGGGTGAGACACATCGCAGGGTTGGCCAACGACACCATCTCGTCGGTGTTGGTGTGGGCGAACGCCTGAGCCGGGCGGTCGAGCCCGCCGCACTCGTAGGTCCACATCCACCGTCCTTCGGTGACTGCGCCGTCGGGCTCAAGGCAGTCGCCATGTTCGTTGTTGCGCAACTGCACAGGGGTGACGAGCGCCGGGGAGTCGGCCGGATCCACCGACCAGGCTTGGCCGGGTTGGTTCGAGTTGCAGGTTGCCAACACCAAAACTTGTCGGCCGTCGCCCGACTGGATGCAGGTGTCCATATGTATGTTCCGGATTTGGCTTCCCTCGATGGCCCAGAGTTGCCCGCTGCCCTGCGCGCATTGCTCGGCTATCACCCGGTTGGGAGTGGTCTTTTTCGTGATGCCCAAACACGCGGCAGGGAACTGCCGGTTCACCAAGCGACCGTCGGGCCCCAGGTTCCACTGTTGGGCCAGCCGCGTCGCTCCCAAGCACGGAAACGTCTGCGCCGGGCGTTCTTCGTAAGCGAACCGGTTGTAGGGCTTGGTTCCTTGCCTAACCTCGACATCGGCGCAGCCACCCGTCGCCTTGCCGGCTGCGTCGAGTGCGGTCAGTCGAACGGCAGGGCTCGGCGCTGAGGTGGGCGGCGGACCAACAACCCACTGTTGCTCCGTCGTGCCATTGCAGGTCTGGACGCCGACGGCGCTTCCATGCTTCCCCGAGGTGGCGGCCAGGCACAGGGTGGGGTTGTTCTGAGACCTGATCGCCCGACCGAACCTCTCCCACCTTTGACCGACAGCACCGTTGCTGCATCCCTGAACTTGGACATTCGAAACGGCTGGCTGGATGCAACCGAGGGCGGTCACCGACTCGAACTGGCCTTCTCCCGACGCCTGTCCGGGGGTATGAAGCCACAGTTGGTCGGGGCGCCCGGCACAGCCGAACGAAACGATGCCTCGCCCCCCGTCAACTCCACCGTTCTCGATCGAGGCGCACGTGGCGTAGCGCACGTTCTGCAGCTGCATGCCAGGATCGTTGTTGGGTTGAAACACGATCGACAGAGTCGGGCGCTGGGAGACGTTGGGCCACTCGCGTGTCCGCATCCGAAAACCTGGCGCCGGAGCCTCGCAATCCGCTGCGGAGGCCCCGCAGTCCTGCTGGATCGACCAGCCAAAGTTGACCAATGGCGCCTGGTAGTACAGCGAGACTTGATTGAGCAGGTTGCCATCGGTGATGACCTGGTGCCGGGGGCTGTAGTCGCCCGAGCCGGTCCCGTGTTTGAACGGAATAGTGCCGTTGGGGTCCACCGCAGGGGGATCGGCCCACGTGGCCGTATCCTCCTTCCAGTCGTCGGTCACACGCCCAAGGGTGTGCTTACAGGCCAAGGCGCAATCGGGGCTTCCCGTTACTTGCCAGGTGTAGAGGCGCATCTCGACCGACCGCACGGACATACCAACGGGGATGCCGTCGCCGTTGTCACACTTGGCATTCGCGGGGTCAAGGTCGAAATGCACGAGACCCTGACGCTCGGACCCGGCGATGCCGGCGACGTCCATGGAGACCTCGCCTCCGTGGTTGGCGTCCGCATCGGCCTCGTCGAGGAACGTGTCCCGATCTGCGGTGACGTTGCAGCGAACAGCGCCGGCCGGCACCTGCTCGTACAGATCGGACAGGGTGCCGTCGAAGCGCTTCAGGATCGAGTGCTTGCGCACCTCCGGCCCATCGTCGGCATCCGTTGTCACCGAGTACTCGATCTTCTGGAGACCGGTGTCGGCCTCGGCGGATGTGCACTCGTCCTGACCCTTAAAGGTGGCCGGGTTCGTGGAGCCTTCGTCCCAAAATGAAACGTCGGTGACGGCGACCCTAAATCCGTCAGGGGTAGCGACTGCGTCGATCGCGTCGTTGTAGTCCTGGATCGTGGCGCAAGCGACGTACGGAACGTCGGCGAACGATTCAGAGAAATTGCTGATGACCACCTCGGACGTGGCCGCTCGACGCTGCAACGCACTCGACTTGAGGGCGGTCATCACGCCACCCATCAGCCCGACGACCACCATCGAGGTGATCATCACCGATACGAGCGACTCGATCAGGGTAAATCCGCTGGCCCTGCGCTGGCGCGCAACACGAGTCACCAGACGGTTTCGATTGCGGGCGGCGGATCGGCGCGCGCGAAAACAAGTCGAATTTCGCAACATTTTCATGAGGTCCTCCCGTAGCGGCGACCCGCTACGACCCTGGACGAATCAGCACAGAGTACACATCTGTTCACCTAATGGCTAGGTCCTGGGGAAGACACAGGACCTACATAGTGAACATTAACCAAAAACGCGATGGGATTTCCCATTCGCGCGCGGTGCGGTTTTCCCTACAGCGGGGCAGCGCACCTCACGTCAGGTTCGCAGCAGGTCGATCAACCGATCGTGCAGCACGCCGTTGCTGGCCACTCCGCTGCCGTGGATGGCACCCTCATGGCCATTCAATGAGGTGAACTGCCCACCGGCCTCCGTAATGATCACCATCATCGGTGCAATATCCCACTCAGCAACGATGGGGTCGATCATGGCATCCACCGAGCCGGTGGCTGCCAGGGCATAGCCGTAACCATCTCCCCAGGTGCGCAGCGTGGCCCCCGAGCGGTGCGCAGCTGTCACCTGATCGGTACTCCACGAACCGAAACCGCTGGTCGTCAGCATCGCAGCGTCCAGCGAGCCGGTCGCGCTGACCCGCGCCGGGCGCTCGCCATTGGCGTCGGCAACGAAGCAGCCCAAACCGCGCCCAGCGAACACTTGTTGACCCAAAGCAGGCAACTCGATGACGCCGACCGCCGGACCGTGTTCATCCTCGACCGCCACCAGTGTGGAGTACAGCGGCACCCCACGGGTGAACGCCTTCGTGCCATCGATCGGATCCACCACCCAACGCCGGCCACTGGTGCCCTCGGTGGCGCCCTCCTCCTCGCCCAGGATGGCGTCGTCGGGGGCGAACTCCCCGATCCGCATGCGAAGACGGGACTCCGCCGCCTTATCGGCCGCAGTCACCGGCGTGCCGTCGCCCTTGTGTTCCAAGTCCAGGTCGCCACCTCGAAACCACTCGAGGGTCAGCGCACCGGCCTCGGCCGCAAATCGTCGGGCAGCCGCCAGCAGGTCGGGATCGGTGGGGGGAATGCTGGTCACGATGAGGCGTCCTTCGTGTCGGGGCCGTTGGAACCGGGATTGGAATCGAGCCCGCCGGACCGGCCGGTAGGTGGAGTCTCGGCCGGGGGAGCCTCGGCAACAAAGCTCTTCGTGTCAAAATCACCGGTGTCGTCTTTGCCGCCGCCGGCTTGGCCATCTGTCGCCGAGTCGCTGGGCAGGCGTTTTGGGGGCAGCGGGAAGAACGCCGAGGTGCGGGCGATGTAGTCGGCGTAGCCGGGGCGCCGCTTGGTGATCGTCTTCTCCAGCAGGGTCACGCCCGACACCCGCAGCAGGAACACACTCATGACGATCGGCCCGATGATGCCCCACCAGCCACCGGCGGCCAGCGACACGAGAAACAGCCCCCACCACACGGTGAAGTCGCCGAAGTAGTTGGGGTGGCGAGTGAAGCGCCACAGGCCGGTGTCCATCACCTGGCCCTCGTTGTCGGGGTCGGCCTTGAACCGGGCCAGTTGAGCGTCGCCGACGGTCTCGAAGCCGAAGCCCACCAGCCACACCGCCACACCGAGCCAGGCAACCGGTCCCAACGACACGTCGTCGCCGGCGGCGGCCAACTGCACCGGCAGCGACACGATCAGCACGAGCACGCCCTGCAGTCCAAAAGTCTGGATCAGGCTGAACCACCAGTACTTGTCGCCGAAGCGCTTGCGCATGGCCACGTAGCGCTTGTCTTCGCCGGTCCCCCAGTTGCGCCACAGCAGGTAGCCCGACAGGCGGAACCCCCAGATGGTGACCAGGGCGGTCAGTAGGTCGATTCGTGGGTTGGGGTCCACCACCGCTCGAGCGACGTGGGCCACCACCACGAAGGCCAGTCCCCAGACGAGGTCAACAATGCTCACATTGGCCAGGCGCACCGACAGTGCCCACGTGCCCACCATCAGCACCGCCACCGCTATCGCGCAACTCAACACCACTGAACCCATGCGTTTCCGGCCCTTCGGTTCGATCGACCTACTCAGTCTTGCCGCTGCACGTCGATACCACCTCTAGGAGCGGGTGGAGCCGACGTACGCGTCGGGCCGCAACCATCCTTGGCCCGTTGGGCCAGGCGGAAGGAACAGCAATGATCAAGAGTTCGTGTGAGAACTGTGGAGACTTTCGAGCCACGCCATCGGCGGTGACCTCGTGGATCGACGAAGACGGTGCGCCCCTGTGGGCGGTACTCAACTGCCCCTCGTGCAACCGGGTGATCGTTCGCCCCGGCAACGACGCCCTCACCTCGGTACTGGATGCGCTCGGCGCTCCTCAGCGGGTCCTGGCTGCCCCAGTTGAGAGCCTTGACGTTGACGCCGCTGACGCCCGCCCGTTCGTGCCCTCCGATCTCAACACGTTCCGAGACCTGCTCAACTCCGACGAGGCGTTCATCAGGGAGCTCGGCCGGTAGCGCGACCAGGGTGCGCCCGCCTCGGCCTCCAACCATGCGGACAACGGACCGCCTCTACCGTTACGGCGGCTTGGGGTCGGTCAGCCAGGCGTTGACGAGCTGTTTCGCCTGGGCGCCACCCACCTGTTCCACCAGCGCCAGAAAGTCGTCGGTGGTGGCGTTGGCCAGCCGGTGGTCGGCCGCCCAGGTGGTCATGATCTGGAAGAACTTTGCGTCGCCCACGGCGTCGCGCAGGGCCTTCAGCGTGAGCCCGCCGCGCTGGTACACCGCGGGCTCGAACAGGTCGTCCGGGCCGGGGTTGAGGGGCGGGCCGAACGCCGACCCCGAACTCAGCGGCGGGCCACCCCGACCGCCGGTGCCCTCGGCCCAGAGCCATTCACCCATCGTGGCAAACCCCTCGTTCAGCCAGATGTCCGCCCATCGCTCCAGGCTGACCGAGTCGCCGTACCACTGGTGGGCAAGCTCGTGAGCCTGCACCACCGGCTCGCCCCACAGATCGGACCCGAAGACCGAACGGGTCTGGGTCTCCAACGCGAAGCCCAGCGGCTGGCCGACCACGATGGCCCCGTAGGTTTCAAAGGGGTAGGGCCCGAAACGCTGCGACAGCACAGTGACCATTTGCGACAGCTGCCCCAGCACCGCCTCGACCCCGGCCTTGCCCTCGTCTTCCACCACCTCGTCGGCCACCGCGCTGAGCAGCGGGAGGCCGCCGGGGCCCTGCCCCTCGAAGAACGTGTACTGCCCGATCGCCACCGTGGCGAGGTAGGTGGCCATCGGGTCACGGGCCGACCAGGTCCACGTGGTGCGGCCACCCTTGGTCTCCTCGCCGGTGCGGGTGCCGTTGGCCACCGCCTCGACGCCCTCCGGAACGGTGATCTCAAAGGCGAACCTCGCCTTGTCGCTGGGGTGGTCATTGGCAGGGAACCAGTTGCTGGCACCGTCGGGCTCCGACACCACGTAGCTGCCCTCACCGGGGGTGCCGATCCACCCCAGGCCCCCCAGTACCTCCGAGCCGCGAGGCTCCGGCGTGCCGCCGTAGGTCACCACCACCGCCACCGCGGCCTTCGCCTTCAACGGCTCCTCGGGGGTGAGCACCAGGTCGAGGCCCGCGCGACGATGCGGCACCTCGGCGCCGTCGATGGTGGCCTTGGACACCTCGAGGCCGTCGAGGTCGAGGTGGAGCTCGTCGAGCGTCTCGGTGGTGGTCAGGGCGATCTTGGCCACCGCATCGAAGCTGACCAGGTCGTCGTCGACGTCAAAGGTCAGGTCGTAGGAAGTCACGTCATAGCCGGGGTTGCCCGTATCGGGGAAGTAGTCGTCGCCGATACCCAGCGCCTCGTCGTTCTGGGCCTGGCCGCTGGTGCTCGACCCCTCTGGGACGGAGGTGGAGGTGGAGGTCGTGGTGGACGAGCCTGGCGTCGCCCGGGAGGTTGTCGTGGTGCCGGTGGTCGATGTGGGAACGGCATCGGCACCGGTCGCAGTGCCACCGGTGGCGAGGCCCGATCCGCAGGCAACCAGCACCAGCGACATCACGCTGAGCATCCCGACGGCTGCGGTTGGTGAGACGGCGCCGCGGCGCCGTTGGATCTCGGGTCGGGGGAGCATCGGGTCATTCTGCCCGCTGACTCGTGGCGAAACCGCGCAGGAGTAGCCTTGAGGTCATGGCGATCACCGAACCCGAACTCTCCGCGGTGGCCCCACCCTCCGATCTGGCAGTTGTAGCTGATTCAAGCCACGACGAGCGCTGGCGCATCACCGGCGGCTCACCGATCCGAGGCGAGGTGCGCTCCGCGGGCGCAAAGAACGCAGTCACCAAGGAACTGGTGGCCACCCTGCTCACCGACGAGCCGTGCACGTTCACCAACGTGCCCCGCATCGGCGAGATGGACGCCACGCTGCCGATGCTGGCCCAACTGGGCACCAAGTACGAGTGGGTGGACGAGCACACGCTCACGCTGCACACCCCCGAGATCACCGGACAGATCTCCGAGGAGTACTCGGGCATCAACCGCATCCCGATCCTGTTCATGGGGCCGCTGCTCAACCGGATCGGCGAGGCCGAGGTGCCGCTGGTGGGCGGCTGCACCATCGGACCCCGGCCGGTGGACTACCACGTCGAGGGCCTGCGGGCGATGGGCGCCGAGATCGACATCTCCCCCCACCGCTTCCGAGCCACGACCGACCGGCTGGTGGGCACCCGCCACCGTTTGCCCTACCCCTCGGTGGGCGCCACCGAAAACCTGATCCTCGCAGCCGTCACGGCGCGAGGCACCACGGTGATCGAGAACGCCGCCATGGAGCCCGAGGTGGTTGACCTGGTGCTGTTCCTCCAGAAGATGGGGGCCAACATCGCCGTCGATATCGATCGACGCATCGTGATTCAGGGGGTGGAACGCCTGGGCGGCGCCACCCACCGGGTGATCGAGGACCGCATCGAGATCGCGTCGTACGCGGCGGCCGCGGTGGCCACCGGCGGCGACATCGAGGTGATCGGTGCCCAGCAGGAACATCTGCTGACGTTCCTCAACGCCTTGCGCCGCGTGGGTGGCAACTTCGAGGTGCACGACCGCGGCATTCGCTTCTGGGCCGAGGGCCCCCTCATTGCGCACCACCTGGAAACCGACGTGCATCCCGGGTTCATGACCGACTGGCAGCAGCCGTTCGTCGTATTGCTCACCCAGGCAGACGGCCCGTCGGTGGTGCACGAGACCGTGTACGAAAATCGGTTCGGCTACACCTCGACGCTGGCCCGCATGGGCGCCAACATCAGCCTCACCAGCCAATGCCTGGGCAGCCGCACCTGCCGGTTCGCCAACCGCGACTTCAGCCACTCGGCCGTCATCACCGGGCCCACCCCGCTGCAGCCGACCGACCTGGTCATCCCCGACCTGCGCGCCGGCTTCGCCTACGTGCTCGCCGCGCTGATCGCCGAGGGCACCTCCACCCTGCACGACATCGGCTACCTCAAGCGTGGCTACGAGGACATCCCCGGCAAGCTCGGCCAGATGGGCGTCAAGGTCGAGGAACTTGGCGGTGACGACGCCTGACCGACGGTATTCGTCCACCGCAAGCGCCTCGGCTCGAGTCACTACTGGAGACCCGCCTGCTCTGCAGCGTCAAGAATCGAGGCGATCCCCTCACGCTTTGACTCTTTGACTGCCAAGTGATCTAAGACCGATCGAGCCGAGATCTTTCGATACCGGCTCTGGGGCAGTCGTCGAACCGGGAGAACCCCCTTGGCGACCAGTCGGTCGACATACTGCCGGGAGACCCCGAGCAACTTGGCCGCCTCGCTTGGGCTGACCTCAACCTCTTCGCTCACCACCGCCAACGCATCGCCCCGTTCGAGCGCACCCGCACCAGCTGTGATCAACGCAACCAGCGATGGAGGCAATTCCACCTCGCTGTCACCAACCGTGAGTCGCACGAGCGAGCCGTTGGCCACCACGAGTCGGGTGACTTCCGCCAGGCCTTCACGTTCAGAAGCGGTGGCGTGGATCTCGGACACTGCGCTCGACGTCACTAACCCATTTTACGCTTAACATGCAATACCTGCAACCTCGGATGTTGGGACCGCGTTAGCGGCATTGTTGCCTCGGTGAGCATGCAACTTGAGGTCTCTGTCGAAGCGTCGAGCGACGTCATGAGGTGGACCACAGTGAGCTGATCGGAACGGCCCACACCCCGTCCACGAGTTCGAAGGTTGCCTCGCCGCGATGGAGGACGACCGATGCGTCAATGCGGGCATCCATCCGGTCACGGAACCATGACAGGTGCCGTGCATCTCGGGGGGTTGGGTTGACGCCAGCCTTCACGTCGATCGCAATGAGCTGACCACCGATGTCAATCACAATGTCGACCTCTTGGTCTCCTCCGCGGGTCCGGAGATGAGACAAGTACCCGCCCGCGGCGTCGACTTCCGGTCGCAGCTGTGCGACTACGAACGATTCGACGTAGCGGCCAGCAAGCGTTGGATTGCTGGCTAGCTCGTTCGCGTCGATCCCTGCCAGCGCCAACGCGAGCGCCGTGTCGACCAGTTGTCGCTTCGGATACGACGTGATTCGCTTCAGACGATTCGTTTCCCACGCTGGAAGCGGAGTGACCACATGGGCGCGGGCAAGCATGTCCCGATAGGAGTAGAGCGTCTCGCGGTTGATGTCGGCCGCTCGCCAGACGGTTTCGTCTGGGACCGCTTGCGACTCCAGTTCGGAGAGCACCCGGAGGAGACGACCGACACGCTCGGGGTCACGTCGCTCGGCCACGCTGCGTTCGGCGACCGTCGACGCGTACGCACGAAGCCACTCTCGTGGATCATGCTTCGGTGCTGCTCCTGGAAAGCCCGACTCGACAAGCAGGTCGAGTTCCGCGCGATCACCGTTTGGGTTGGTCGTGAAGATCTCTCCGGAGGCGAGACGGTCGAGCCATCCCACTTCATTCCCGGCGCCAAGCTTCTCGCGACGGTTCATGGGACGAAGCAACACTCGGGCCGACCGACCGGTGAGCGGATAGGTCGACCCGTATGACTCCGGTTCGACCGAGCCAGTGAGGATGAACGAGCCCGGGGTCGGGTCGGCGTCCACGATCTGTTTGATCGTCCAGAGCACTTCGATGCCAGCGAGCTGCCACTCGTCGATCAAGACCGGGCGCTTCATCGAGGTCAACACCTGCAAAGGATCGGACTGGAGTAAGGCCAGATCCTGTGGCAGCCGCAGGGTCGAGTTCGCGAGTCGCGATGCGCTGGTTGTCTTGCCGCTCGCTCGCGCCCCATCGACAAGTACGACCGGCACCGCCTGGATGAGTGACGAGAGAGGCCCGTCCACGATGCGAGGGAGGTAAAGCTCGATGTCCATCGCAAACCTGCCCTCGCGCTATCCGCGGTTTTGTCAGGGCCAGACTAGCGGTTTTGTCAGCGCCAAACTAGCGGTTTTGTCAATCTTCCAACTAGGCCTGTCGAAGCGTCGAGCGAGCCATCAGGACGCAACCGGACTTGGCACCTTTGCCGCTGACATCACCTCGTTGGCGAGTTGCTCGAATTCTCGATAGCACGTCTGAACCAGGCGACTGGTGGAGCCAAGCGCGCCGTCGGCTGCACGCAGATCGAACATGGGCTTGCGTGCGTCCTGGGCCAAAGGCACAAGGCTTCGGTAGTTGCGAAGACTGGCAAGTTGATAGACGTCTCCATGTGGAGCAACCGTCGGATCACCCTCGCCAAGCACCGAGCGGTGAAACTCGGCAGGGATGCGACGCAACCACCGGTCGTACGCCAACACCGGCCGATCCAGCCGTACCGCATGCTGGAGAACGACGTAGCCAAGTGGGTTCATCCGCCCCAGCGGCGCACTGATATCCGCCGGCACCTTCGGCAGTCCCAACTCCTGCCATGACTGGCGCCAGGCCCGCAATGTGGGTCCAAGGTTGCGGATTCCCTGCAGCGAGAACAGATCCGCCGCCAACGGGATCACGACCTCGTCAGCCGCCAAGAGCGCTGAACGGTTGAGTGCACCGAGGTTGGGACCCACGTCGATGAACACGACGTCGGCGTCGACCTGAAAGGAGACTTGCTCGATGACGCGATGGAAGGCCGTCGTTGCCCGCATGGCGCTCTCATCGCCCATCAGACTCCTTGGCCACGCATCAGACAAGCGGTCCTCAAAGCTGCTCAGGCCAAGGTCTCCAGGGAGAATCCACAGTCGCTCCGCGACTTCGTTCGGAGCGGGAACATCGATGTCCCCGGTACCTCGAACCAGGGGCGCGAGAGCCGACAGCATCGTGCCGCTGCTCGTCGGCTCCCACAACGCTTCAAGTCGCTGTTCATCAAAGAAGGCAGACGTCAGGTTGGACTGAGGATCGAGATCGACAGCGAGAACCCGCCAGCCAAGACGCGCCACCATGTGCGCCAAGTGAGAGGTCAGCGTGGTCTTTCCCACCCCACCCTTGTTGTTGAACAACGCGATCCTCGTAGTCACGACACCCCCCTGACGACAACCGACCAGTACGTATCTTCCACGTGGTATTCCGCAGGCGGATTACCGTTGGAGTCGAGTGAGCGCCGGATCAGCGTGATCCCTCGCCCAAACCGGTTGACGTAGCCGAGGTTCTTCATCGCCGCCGCCAACGCTGGGTTTCGATAGTCGTTTCGTTCGGCGAACGTCTGCTTGGTGACGACGCCGAAGGGCCCACCCGGACTGGACACCTCAATTCGGTCGTCAAACCACACCAACCGAACTGGGGCGTTGAAGTGTTCGTAATCGCGGTGAGTCAGCGCGTTCAGCACCAACTCTCGCAGCGCTGCGAGCGGATAGTCGGGTCGGCTTTCCTGGCGCAGCCCCCCGACTTCCTCGACCGACGTCCGAATGTTTGAGGTGAGCAGCCGACCCAGCACGTCGAGCTGGCCGATCAGGTTGCCCCGGAGCTCCTCTTGGTCAACCACGTGCGACGACTCGTCCGAGCCCTCATAGCGAACGAACTGTACATAAGCACCTGGAACGACACTCGACGGGTCGGCACCAACCACGAGCAGGCCCAAGACGCGGGCCTCTTCCGATTTCGGATCGATCATGCCCAGCGATGCCAGTTGCTGGGCAAGCGTCCGCTCGTTCTCGGCCAGCACATCCGGGTCGACGGCCGCAGGCAAATAAGTCGACCGGAAGAGCTCAAGGTCGAGATCGGCAATGTTGGTTCCCGAAACGGGGTGCTGATCGAACAACACGTCAGCCGAGCGACTTCGCCCGCCGAAGCTGGTCACGGTTCTTTGGGTCGCGCTTCCACTCGATGTTGTCCTGTTCGGACCCACCGATCAGGTTGGCGAAACCACTCATGATCCCAGGCTATCGACGGGCTGAGGCGAGAAAGCGACCACGCCGCACCCGCCGAACAGATGCGCTTGACCGCAGGGTACGTCGAGCTTCGAGGAGGACCATCTTAAGGACGTTTCCGACTCCACATTCTTGAGCAGCCGATCACAAAACCCGGTCAAGTGTTGGGCATCCGGTCGGAGTAGCGGTTTTCGCGGCGCCGTAGTCGCGGTTTTGGCAGGGTCGTAGCAGTGGTTTTGTCACGATGACGGCGCCGGCAACTCGATTCAACCTCACAGGCGAGCGTTTGAGAGCTCCACGGCATAGTGCAGCAACTGCCGATCGGCACTGACCAGGGTCAACGCCTCGCACTGAGCCTGCGCCACAAGCATGCGGTCAAACGGGTCGCAATGGTGCATCGCCAGGTTGGGAGCAGTTTCGGCGTGCGCCGGGGAAATGCTCAGCATGGAGAAGCCGTTCGCCTCGATCTCCTCGACCAATCCATCGGGAAAGCTCAACTTGCCTAACGCGCGCTTGATTCCGAGTTCCCAGGGGGTCACAACCGAGATCACAACGTCTGGCGATTCCGTGATCAGCTCACGCGTTGCCGGACCCAACATGGGATGGTCGTCCAGCCACCACTTCACGACATGGCTGTCGAGAAGAAGCCTCGCCACCGCTACAGATCCTCAATCTCGGCAGACGCTGCAAACATGGCAACGACATCGGGGTCGGACCCGATGGCCTCCTCCTCGGTCTCATGGGTTTCGAAGCGCCCCGCCCACGACCCGGGTTGGCGGACCTCACCACTACGCCGGAGGAGGTACGACCGGATCGCGGCTGCATACAACGCGCTGCGGGACTCTCCAGACTGGCGACGCACCTGCTCAGCCGCTTCGAAAAGGTCGTTCGGGATAGATACCGCTGTCTTCATGGAATGAGTATAACCAGTAATACCGACCACTTTTGCCAGGTTCGTCACCCTTCCTTCAGCCGACGCTAGAGACCCAGGTTGTCGATGAGTTGAGGTGAGACGACAGCCACGACATAGGCCGCAGCCAAGAGCGCCGGGCCGAACGGCACCGCCAGGTTGGCGATGCCGGTAGCGACGTCGGCTTCGGGTTCCTGATCGGTCTCGATATCTGACGGGTCGGTCGCTTGCGACGCACCGTCGGTTTCCGCGGCGGGGACGGCTCCGACGGGGGCGGTGCGGCGGTTGCCGAGCGCCCACAGCACGCCGCCGAGGATCAGTCCGAAGATGGCGGCGACCCCCATGGTCAGCACCACCGCGAAGACCGCCAGGATCTTCCCTCCGCTGCCGACCAGTGCGCCGATGTGCAGGCCGATCAGCACGGCCAGGCGCACGTCGCCGAAACCCAGGCCGTCCGGGCGCACAAACCAGATGGCAAACAGTGCGCCGCTGAGCACGGCGGCGCCGAGCGCAGCGCCGATGGCGATGTTCACCTCGCCCTCGGCGAACGCCGACGCGCCAATCAGCAGCGCCGACACGGCTGCGGCCGGCCACACCAGCTTGGTCGGCACCATCAGGGTGCGCAGGTCGATCACCCCGACGATGACGGCGACGGGCACGAACCACAGCATGGGAATGAGCGTCCAGCCCCAGCCCAACGACAGCGCCAGGCCGATCCAGAGCACCGGCACCAACGCCTCCACCATCGGATGAAAGGCGCCGATCGTCGCGCCGCAGTTACGGCATTTGCCTCGCAGCGCCAGCCAGGCGAACACCGGAATATTCAGGTGCGCCGGCACCTCGGTGCCACAACCCGAGCAGCGGCTGCGGCCACCGGCCACCTCGCCCCACGGCCTCATCCCAAACGTCTCACCGAACTCGTTGGGCTCATCGAGGGGCATCGGCAGGCGGTCGATCACCACACAGCTGAACGACCCCACCGCCAGACCGAAGACGGCGAGCATCACCACCAACATCACCGTCTCCATCGCACCCCCAACCTCGGTGGGTGGACACTATCCATCGGCACTACCCTCGACAGAACGACGAGACAGAACAGGACCTCCATGAGCGACGCCACCAAGCCCACCGCCTCCACGATCATCTACACCCTGACCGATGAGGCACCGGCGCTGGCCACCCGATCGTTGCTGCCGGTGATCGCCGCGTTCGCCGGGGCGTCGGGCGTCAACGTGGAGACCCGCGACATCTCGCTGGCCGGAAGGATCCTGGCCGCGTTCAGCGACCGGCTGCCGGCCGAGCAGCGCCGCGACGACCACCTGGCCGAGCTCGGTGAACTTGTGACGATGCCCGAGGCCAACATCATCAAGCTGCCCAACATCTCGGCCTCACTCCCCCAACTGAAGGAGGCGGTCGCCGAACTACAGGCCGACGGCTACGACCTGCCCGACTACCCCGACGAACCGGCCACCGACGCCGAGGTCGAGGTGTTGGCGCGCTACGCCTCGGTGATGGGCTCGGCGGTCAACCCGGTGCTGCGCGAGGGCAACAGTGACCGACGCGCACCAGCGGCGGTCAAGGCCTACGCCCGCAACCACCCCCACTCGATGGGTGCCTGGTCGCCCGACTCGAAGACCCGGGTGGCCACGATGACCGACGGCGACTTCCGTTCGACCGAGAGGTCGGTCACCGTGGCCGACGACGACTCGCTGAGCATCCGCTTCACCCCCACCGACGGCGAGGCACGAGAGCTGCGCGGGCCGGTGTCGGTCAGCGCCGGCACCATCGTCGACGGCTCGCTGATGAGCGCGGCGGCGCTCGACGAGTTCCTCACCGCCGCCATCGCTCGGGCCAAGGCCGAGGGCGTGCTGTGGTCGATCCACCTCAAGGCCACCATGATGAAGGTGTCCGATCCGATCATGTTCGGGCACGCCGTTCGGGCGTTCTTCCCCGGTCTCTTCGCCGAGTACGGCGACGTGTTGGCCGAGGCCGGCTTCAACCCCAACAACGGCCTGGCCTCGTTGGATGCCGCCATCAACAACCTGCCCGTCGATGCCCGAACCTCGGTCGAGTCCGCCCTGGCCGCCGGGTATGCCGCCGGTCCCGAACTGGCGATGGTGAACAGCGACAAGGGCATCACCAACCTGCACGTGCCCTCGGACGTGATCATCGACGCATCGATGCCCGCCATGATCCGCACCTCCGGGCAGATGTGGGGACCCGACGGCGAATCGGCCGACACGCTGGCCGTGATCCCCGACCACAGCTACGCCGGGGTGTACGCCGAGGCGATCGACTTCTGTCGTGCCAACGGGGCGCTCGACCCGACCACGATGGGCTCGGTGCCAAACGTGGGGTTGATGGCCCAGAAGGCTGAGGAGTACGGCAGCCACGACAAGACCTTCGAGATCGAATCAGACGGCGTGGTCGAGGTGCTCGACGGCGCCGGCGACGTGCTGCTCACCCACCAGGTGAGTACCGGCGACATCTGGCGCATGTGCCTGGCGGCCGACGCCCCGGTGCGCGACTGGGTGAGCCTCGCCGTTCGCCGAGCCCGGGCCACCGGCGCCCCTGCGGTGTTCTGGCTGGACGAGACGCGTGCCCACGACGCCGCTTTGATCGCCAAGGTCAACGCGTACCTCGGAGACGAGGACACCGAGGGTCTGGATATTCGCACCATGACCCCCGAGGCCGCCACCCACTTCTCCCTGGAGCGCATCGTCGACGGCCTCGACACGATCTCGGTGACCGGCAACGTGCTGCGCGATTACTTGACCGACCTGTTCCCGATCCTCGAGGTGGGCACGTCAGCCAAGATGCTGTCGATCGTGCCGCTGATGGCCGGCGGCGGGCTGTTCGAGACCGGCGCCGGAGGCTCGGCGCCCAAGCACGTGCAGCAGTTCGTGGCCGAGAACCACCTGCGCTGGGACAGCCTGGGCGAGTTCCTGGCGCTTGGCGCCTCGCTGGAGCACCTTGCCGACTCGACCGACAACGCCCGGGCCCGGCTGCTGAGCACCACGCTGGATGACGCCACCGCCAGGGTTTTGGAAGAGGATCGATCGCCATCCCGCAAGGTCAACGAACTGGACAACCGGGGCAGCCACTTCTACCTGGCCCTCTACTGGGCCGAGGCGTTGGCCGCCCAAGCAGAGGACGCCGGCCTGGCAGCGGTCTTCGCGTCGTTGGCAACCCAACTCGCTGAAGCCGAGACCACCATCGTCGACGAGCTCAACAGTGTGCAGGGCAACCCGGTGGACCTGGGTGGCTATTACTGGCCCAAGCCCCAGGCTGCCACCGATGCCATGCGGCCCAGCGCCACGTTGAACGCCATCCTCGACGGGTTCAGCTGACACTTCCGTCGCGTTCCATCACGCCGTGAGGCAAGATGGCTCCATGACGGACATAGCGATCATCGGCGGGGGGATCGCCGGGGTATCGGCCGCCTACTGGTTGGCCCTCCACCCCAGCGCGCCGTCGGTCACGGTGCTCGAAGCCGAGGCCACCCTGGCGCACCACACCACCGGACGGTCGGCCGCTCAGCTCATCCCCAACCTGGGCGCCGAACCGCTTCGACCCTTGACCGTGGCGTCGGTACCGTTTTTTCGACAACCACCTGACGGGTTCGCCGAGCACCCGCTGGTGAGTTCGCGGGCCGTCATCACCGTGGCCCCACCAGGCGAGGAGGCATCGCTCGACGAACAGTTGCGAGCCGCCCGACGCGTCGATCCCGGTGCCACCGAGGTCGAATACTCCGAGGCGGTCGGGTTGTTTCCCGCGCTGCGACGAGAGGCGTTTGGGCGGGGCATGCTGGAACCGTCAGGCGACGACATCGATGTTGCCGCGCTGCATCAGGCCTTCACCGTGGGCGCCCGACGCGCCGGGGCCACGGTCGAACGGGCGTGGCGCCTCGCCGCAGCCGAGCTCAGTTCAGGCAGCGGCAGTTCAGGCAGCGGCGATCACCCTCGCTGGAACCTCATCGCCGAGGACGGCCGGACACTGTCAGCAGCGACAGTGGTGAACACCGCCGGGGCATGGGGCGACGTCGTGGCCGGCATCTGCGGCCTGCCCGGCGTCGATCTGGAACCCCGACGTCGCACGGCGTTCATGACACCCAGTGGTGTCGCTGGATCGGCAGAGTGGCCCATGGTGGTGGACGTGGCCCATCGCTGGTACGTGAAGCCCGACGGGCCACAGCTGTTGTGTTCGCCTGCCGACCAGACACCGTCAGCGCCATGCGATGCCAAGCCGGAGGAACTCGATGTGGCCCTGGCAATCGAGCGAATCAACGAGGCCACCACGCTGGGAATCCGCACGGTTGCCTCGGCCTGGGCCGGGCTGCGGACCTTTGCCCCGGACGAGTCGATGGTGATCGGCCCCGATCCTGGGATGCCCGGCTTCGTGTGGTGCGTGGGCCAGGGTGGCACCGGCATACAGACCGCACCCGCCGCCGGACGTCTGCTGGCCGACCTCACGTTGGACGGGGCACCTTCGGCGTTCTTCGATGGGGTCACGCTCGACCTTGCGGCGCTCACCCCACATCGCCTGGTCGGCCGATAGCGCGCCGGTCGGGTGCCAGACTGGGGCCATGGCCACGAACATGCCGACCGCCGTCGAGCGCACTCCCCACAACCCCTTCGCCGAGCGATCCCCCGAGGACGAACGCCTGCACCGCAAGCAGCGTCTGGCGGTCGCCTTCCGCATCTTTGGCCGCCTCGGCTTCGACGAGGGCGTCGCCGGGCACATCACCGCCCGCGATCCCCTGCGAGACGACTGCTTCTGGGTGAACCCCTTCGGCATGTCGTTCAAACAGATCCGGGTGGCCGACCTGCTGCTGGTGGACCACCACGGCGAGGTGGTGGAGGGCAGCTGGCCGGTCAACCAGGCGGCATTCGCCATCCACAGCCAGGTTCATGCCGCACGTCCCGACGTGGTGGCCGCCGCCCACTCGCACTCACTGCACGGCAAAGCGTTCTCCAGCCTTCACCGCCCACTTCGCCCCCTCACCCAGGACGCCTGCATCTTCTTCGAGGATCACGTGTTGGACCCCGACTATGGCGGCGTCGCCAACGATGTCGAGGAGGGCAAGCGCATCGCCACCGCGCTCGGCGGCAACAAGGCCGCCATCCTGGCCAACCACGGGCCGCTCACCGTGGGCGCGACCGTGGAGGAGGCCACGTTCTGGTTCGTCACCATGGAGCGCACCTGCCAGGCCGAGTTGCTGGCCATGGCGGCCGGCGAACCCCAACCGATTCCCGACGACATCGCCCGCGGCGTACGCGATCAGGTCGGCTCATCGCTGGCCGGCTGGTTCTCCGCGCAGCCACTGTTCGACTGGATGGAGGCCGAGCAGCCCGACTGCCTCGAAGGTTCCTAACAGTTCGAGCGCATCGAAGCGGCCTTCCGAGCAAATTGCTTGCCGAGATCATCGAACAGGTGTACGATAGTCGTATGTCCTCCGGCGGGAGAGATCTCAACAAATTCAGCGGCAAGGTTTGCGTCGAGCCGACCGAGAACGGACGCATCAGTAGCAACGAGGCGTCTCACTTTCTGCGAGAACACGACCTGTCCACCGAGGGTTCCCCGCAGTTGGCCGAGCTGATCGACCTCGAAACCCAACGACGGCGCATCGATCACCGCCAGGCCGTGCTCATCGCCGAGGTCGCCGCCAACGGAGTCTGCGACATCCTCCACGGGCACACCTCCCCCATGTGGCTGGCCCACCGGCTCCAACAACCGCCGCAGCTGTGTCGAAGTCAGGTGATGACCGCCACCCGCATGGCCCGCCGCTACCCTGCCCTCGAAGCAGCGCTTGGAGTCCAACGGATCGGCTGGCAACACGTCAAGGTGTTCGACTCGGCCGCCAACGACCGCAATTGGCAGGACATGGCCGACCTGCTGCCCCAGCTGATCGATCTCGCCCAAGTCGCCACCTTCGAACGCTGGGCCCGAGAAGTTCGAGGCATCGGGCAAAGACTCGACCAGGATGGCGGCTACGACCCCGCCACCGACCCGGCCAACAACCAACTCCGCGTGGTATCGACCACCGACGGTGTAACCCATCTCTCCGGACAGTTGGTCGGCGAGCTGGCACTCTCGATCACGGCAATCATCGACGACGAGACCAACCGGGTCCTCAGCCGCTTCCGCGCCGACGCCGAAGCAACCAATGGCGCGACCCAGGTCCCCAGCCGCGCCCAGGCCGGCGCCGAGGCACTCTGCGAAATGTTGGAACGCTCATGCGGCGTGCGCGATGGTCAGGGCAGGCTTCCCGAACCCGAGATCATCGTCGTGATGAAGCTCGACGAAGGAAACGATGCGCCCCCCGAGCTCACCGACGGCGAGGGCAATCACCTGTCACCCGAGATCCTTCGCTTCATCATTGCCGCCGGCGTGATCCGCCCGATGCAGGTTTCCACCTCGGGCGACCCACTCCGCATGGGACGTACCCTTCGGTACGCCAACCGCCACCAACGGCGGGCACTCATGATCCGCGACGGCGGATGCGTCTTCCCCGGCTGCGACCGGCCGGCCTCGTGGTGCGACGCCCACCACGTCGACGAATGGGACCATGATGGCCCCACCGATATCGACAACATGGCCGAATTGTGTCGCCACCACCACCGAGTGACCCACCGGCCCGGTTGGGTGATGAGCCGAGACCCCTATTTCACCGACGAAGTCAGATTCAGATGGCGAACGTCATCCGGTCAGCTCATCAGCTCACAACGACATCAGCAGCGCCGGCGACATCCCGCTGCGTAAGGTTGTGGAGAGTGTTCACACCGGCAGGAGTTGCGGTGCGTGATCAAGGCGGACCTTCCAATCACAGGCGCCACCAATGGCGGACGCGTACTGCGCCCGACGCTTGGCCAATCGGCCCTGCGCTTGAGGTTCGACCGGCTCGTACTGAGCCTCGATTCCCCTACGCATCGACTCCAAGGCCTCGGTCCGCATCTGTGAAATGCGGCTCTCGGTGACGCCCAGAAGTACGGCCAACTCCTGCGACGTCTTGTCCTCCAGGAAGTAGCCGACGATGACCAGACGCTGGCGTGCAGGCAGCAGCCTCACAGCATCCCGGAGGAAGGCGAGCATCTCTCGGCCCTCAAGCTCTCGTGCCGGCTCCACCGCCTTGGGGTCCTCCAGCACGTCCATCAGCGTCACATGCTCCTCGGACGAGTCGGTGACCAGGCTCTCCAAGGCCAACACCACCGACCTGAACGTTTGGTCCCGCAACCGATGAATCTCTTCCCGGGTCATTCCGAGGGCCTTGGCCACCTCGTCACGTTCGGGCACTCGTCCCAACTCCGATGCCAGGCGCTGCTCCATCTGATCAAATCGTCGGGCCATGCTCCGAACCGAGCGCGGGGCCCAGTCGGCCGACCTGACCGAGTCCAGAATGGCGCCGCGGATGCGCTGCGCTGCAAATCGCTCGAACGGGACGCCACGAGCGTCGTCGTAACGCTGCGCTGCCTCCACCAAACCGAGCGCACCCGCTCGTGCCAGATCCTGACGATCGACATGGCGAGGGAAATGGACGGCTACCTGAAAAACCACATGATTGACCAGGTTGAGGTTGGCCTCGATCAGAACTCGAGTTTCTTCTTTCGTGGTCACACTGCGCTCCTGGGATGTCGAACCGAACTCGCACCCGATGTGTCGGACACTCCACGTAGAACCTGAACCACAACCTGCGTAATGAGTTGAATTACCCAATGGGGTTGCTGGGTTCTTGAGAGTCTGGATTCGAGCCGCTGGTCCGTGACACTTGTTTGGCCTGGAGCCCTCCGGGATTCCTACGGCTAGCTCGTGCCCCGGTCGGCAGGTTCGGGTTGCCCAGCAAGCGCTGATGGGCTGTCGTCCGTAGAGCACTGGTCCATTAGGTCGCCGCTCGGGAAGCCCGCCGGCTCACATGTGGAACCGATCCGAGGAGGCACACGATGACCATTTTCGTGGGCGGTGACTGGGCCGAAACCCATCACGAAGTCCATCTGATGAACGACGCCGGCGACAGACCCGCTGCGAAACGGTTTCCTGAGGGTCTCAAAGCACGCCAACCGGCTCGCCAACGATCTCCGCGAGTCTTTCCCCGCCGCACTGGTCACGTACGACAAACGCGCTGGCCGCGACGCAGTCGCAGTGCTCACCAAAGCGCAACACCCCGACCAGGCCCGACAATTGTCGATCTCCCAGATCCGCTCCGCGTTGAAGTGCGGCGGACGCCAACGGAACCTCGACGGGCGTGCTGCCGAAAGCCAAACCGCGTTGCGGTCCCCTCAGCTCGCCGCCCCGCCAGCGGTCGCCGCAGCGTTCGCTGCAACAACGAAAGCGTTGGTCGAGGTCATCGCCGGACTCAACGCCACCATCGCCTCTGGCAAGAAGCACGCCGTGCTCGCCCGCCATGTCCGCAACCGGCGCCTCTACGACGCCATCGACCAATGGGTATTCTGCTCGCTGCACGCCAGCACAGAGCCGCTGGTGACCTCCACCACCAAGCACTCAGAGCGCTCGGCAACTGGCTCGTCGGCTAACTCCACCGCGGCCACCGAACCGGCACCCCCCACAACGAACACACCGCCTGGGCACACCGTCAACCAGCCCAAATCCAGACCGCTGCTTGGCCCCTACAGCCCTGGGTGTCTCGTTCGGTTATCGCTCGAATTGGCCAACCTGATGGCAAACCCAAAAATAGTGGATAGGGATCAGCGAGACAACCGCTGCAGCTGCCCAACCCTCGCCGAACTGATAGTGAAGCCATGACCCCAAGATCAACCCTGCTACGAGTAGAACGATCAATCCCGCAGCCAACCCTCGGAGATTCGAGTATGTGAACTCCTTAATCTCTCGGAGCGTGAGCAAACGCATGTCAGCGACACTACCCGCTCTTGTAGATGTCCGGCACGTAGCCCTTCGGACCGAATCTCGGGTACTTCAACTTGAGACACATGCCCCGATTACTGGCCCGGTTGGCTTGATAGACGATGGCGGCAGCGTAGACAGCGCAGGCTGCGCCTCGGGTTCCGAACGTACTCCCCTGCGCAAAAATCTCCACCGAACCATCGCTGCCGGCACGTAGTTCGACAGGACTGCCGGCCACCTCGATCGGAAATACGAATCGAGAGGGAGCAGCGGGGCTGTCAAGCACAATGAGAGCTTGTGCCCCGTCTTCAGTCGGTCGCGCAACGACCGTTGAATCGGTGGCAGCGTCTTGGTAAACGAGGCTGTCGCCGATTTTCACGCCGTCGGCAGTGGATCTGCCGGGAATACCAAGGGTGACCTCTGCGGCCTCGTCGGACGCGATGGAAATGCCCTCAGCGGGGTCGGCGGAGATTTCAATGGTCTGGGATTCATCGTCAGCGACGATTCCATCGGGAGTCACCTCCAAGGAAAGATCGACGGAAGGGTCGGTGTCGTTGGCAAGAGCCGCGCGCTCCGCTGCCGTCGAGGCTGCAGGTTCAGTTCGAGCAGCTGGTGGCGTGGGGTTGGGCTGCGTTGACGAGGCTGGCGATCTCGTCGGTGGGGTGGGCGTCGGTGGTTGAGATCATGCGTCCACCCCAGCGGCATTGCCGGCCGACGGATTCGTCGATCGGGGTGAACCAATCCGCATGAGCGAACTCAATCGACGTCCAATTGGCCGAACCGGGCGATGGTCACGCCCCGTCGGGCAAGCACCTTCAACATGCTGACCGAGGGCGCCACCTGACCGGCTGTGATTGCACACGACCGTCGTTCAGCACCGCCGGACACCAACAGCTCTCCGCAGGTTGCTGCCAACGCCGCCGTCGCCGCCTCAATTCGATCCACCACGCCCAAAACCACGCTTGCGGTCGAGGTGCCCTGTCGTCCCCTGGCCTCGACCACCGCCGCTCCAACACCAGCCGGCTTCTGCGGGCTTGGAAAGGGCGGCAGGCCCACCATCACCGGCAGGCGCTCCCGCCGATTCATCGAGATGCGGGCACTCAGACGAGCGACCTCCGGGTGGGCGGCCCGAAGTGTGTGCACCTCGGCCAAATCGGCCCGATACGTATCCTGACCGTCCACGGGGGAGGGAAAGAACCACAGTTCACGCCCCGAACCGGCAGCACGCTCCAGCCAGGCGCCATCACGCCAGTCCCGACCTTCTCGCTTCAGCGCCCGCGCCCTCGCCTCCGCACAGGAGCGACTTCCTGAGAGGTGGCGAGCCACGTGCAACTCTGTGACCTCGTCGAGCAGGCCTGCGGCGTGCACAGCCATCACATCGGTCAAACCGGGTGAAAACGTGGCTCCGACCACCACCGGCGCCGCCCAACCCTCCAGGAGTTCGGTCACCAAGTCGGGGTCGTCGCACACCGAAACTGCCGGGATACCGGCATCCGCGGCCAAGCGAAGTGCTGACCGCTGTGCACCCGCCTCGGTGGTGACCGCCATCCAGTCGGCGTCGACGCGTCGGCCCTCACCGACCACCTCCACTCGGGCCAGGCCACCCACCTGAGCTGCCGCCACATCAACTCGTCGACTTCGAACCCGCACCAACTCGACGGAGCGGGTCGACAACAATTCGCTCAGCAACCGCCGTCCGACAGCACCCAACCCGACGAGCTCGACGATCACCGGTACTCGGGCCCCGTCAGCTCGTGCCAGCCCCCTTCTTGAGGTGGTAGGCCTCCATTGCCACGCAGTCGGAGCACAGCGGTGACGAAACCGGCGACAGCCATGGCAAAGGCACCTCGGCGCAGCGCTCTCATGGACTCCTCCGCTTTCTGTGGGGCTAGCTGGATTCGAACCAGCGACCTCACCCTTATCAGGGGTGCGCTCTAACCAACTGAGCTATAGCCCCGGGTTGTGCATCAAGTTAGCCGCCGGGTGTGCTGTCGAGCGAACGGGTTAGACCGGCTCCGCCGACTCCTCCTCGATAACCGACACCCAGACGCCGCCAATGAGGTCGGAGATGAGGTTGAACAAGATCGATCCGATGACCGCCGCACCGGTCAGTGCCAACGTGATGATCAGACCGATCAGCGAGAACACACGAAAAAGCAGATCGGCGTCGATGGTGACGGCGGTGAGGCTGAACGATTGCGCCACGAACTTCTCTAGGTTTTCGATCGTGCCCGATGATCGTGCCACCGACCACATCGTGACACCGGCAACCAAAAATATGAACCACATGCACACGTTGAGCACCAGCGTGAGCTTGAAAACCGACCACGGGTCGACGTGACGGACCAGTCGACGAACCCGCCGCGCCCGGAACCGTTCCCGACGACCAAAACCGCTGCGGGACTCGACCATCGCCGAGTCGCCGTCGGAGCCGTCACCGGTGGAGTTGCTCGTCTCAACAGCAGGTTGGACACTCGTTGCGGGGGGACCCGCCACCACGCGCTGAGTTTCCGGTGCCTCGACCACCGGAGCGGCTTGGGTTGCAGGTACGACAGGAGCCGAAGACTTGGAACCTGTGACCGGGGTTGTCGACGGCGGTTCTTCGACGGGTTTCGCCGGCGGCGCGGGGTCATTCTTGGGCTTGGTCGTTTCGACTGCGGGCGTGGTCGAGTCACCTTGTGTGGCCGCCGGCCTCTTGGCCACCGTCACTGGTGGCTTCTTGGCTGCCGGTTGCTCGGCTTTCGGCTTCTTGGCCGCCGGTTGCTTGGCCGCCGGTTTCGAGGACCCGGCAACGTCCTCGCGCTGCCACCGAGCTTCTTTGGGTGTCGAGTCGGTACCGGGCACGGGCGCCGGCACCACCGCCGTGCGAGGACCTGGAATCCGTTTGCCCGCATCCGGTTGTGCCATTCCGGTGAGTCTAGGGCCCCGCAGCCAAGTCGCGGTGAACGGGGTCGGGCCGGGCCGCGGCGACGGCCGAGACCCCATCGCCGCTGATGCGCACCCGCCACAATCGACCACCCAGCGCAAGTTCCGAGCTGGTCACCGATGTCAGCACCCATCCGTTGCGGGCACTCACCTCTTGTGCCGCGCCTGGTGCCGACCCGACAGTGCCCGCCTGGCGGCCGGCCTCGGCCGACCCGACGGCCGCCAAGGCGGACAGGTCGGCGACCGCCTGGGCCTGCGCGATTCGGAGTGACCGTTGTGCCAAGACCCCAAGGGCGGTCAAGAGCAACAGCACACAGCCCATCACCCCAACCACCCACCACACCACCGAGCCACGCTCGTTCCGACGCATCATCCCAGGGTGAAGGCACCAAACAGCGCCGGCCATGGACACCGTGCCCCGGGGGCTACTCCCCGGGCTACTCCCCGGGTTGCGCCTCGACGATGGCCTCAACGTCCGCTTCGTCGGACTCGTCGACGGCTCCGTCCTCACTGACCACCGGCGCAACGGCCACCACCTTCGTGTCACCATCGAGGCGCATGACGGTGACCCCCATTGCATCCCGTCCGTACTCGCTGATGGAACCGACAGGGGTACGGATGATGACGCCTGCGTCGGTGATGAGGAAGATCTCCGAGTCCTCAGCCACCAGGTTGGCGGCCACCACCCGACCCCGGTCGTCGCGGATTCGGTGCGCCCGAACCCCTTGACCACCGCGGCCCTGACGGGTGAACTCGTCCGGGTCGGTGCGCTTGCCGTAGCCACCGTCGGTGACGGTCAGCAAACGCGTGTCGGGAGTGATCACGGCCGAACCAATCACGCGGTCGCCCGACTTGAGACGCATGCCCCGCACACCGGCGGCGTTTCGACCCATCGGCCGGACATCGGACTCGGCGAAGCGAATGCCCATGCCCGACGACGAGACCAACATGACCTCGTCGTCGTCATTCACCGGCAACACCTCGACCAACTCGTCGCCGTCGCGCAGGCTGACGGCGATCAGGCCGTCCTGGCGCGACGAGTCGTAGGCCGTGAACCGGGTCTTCTTCACGACGCCGTGGGACGTGGTGAACATCAGGTAGCGGTGCGACTCATAGTCGCGGGTGTCGATGACCGCCTCCACCCGCTCGTCGGACGCCAGGCGCAGCAGGTTCACGATGGCGGTGCCCTGAGCGCCCCGGTCCATCATGGGAATGCGGTGCACCTTGAGGCGATACACCTTGCCCCGGTTGGTGAAGAACAGCAGGTAGGCGTGCGCAGACGTCTTGATCAACGTGGTGATCATGTCCTCGTCGCGGAGCTTGGCACCCGCCACCCCGCGGCCACCGCGGCCCTGTGTGCGAAACGCGTCCAGCGACGTGGTCTTGATATAGCCCCGGCTGGTCATCACGACGACGACATCCTCATCGTCGATCAGATCCTCGACGTCCAGGTCGCCGGGATCGTGGGTCATGGCGCTGCGGCGATCAACGGCGAAACGGCTGCGGATGTCGGCCAGTTCCTCGCGGATCACCGCATCGAGGCGGCCCTGATCGGCCAGGATCGCCTCGAGCTCGGCCATGATGCGCCGAAGCTCGGCCAGCTCCTCATTCAGCTCGGTGCGACCCAACCGCGTGAGGCGACCCAACGGCAGGTCAAGGATGTGGTTGGCCTGAATCTCGGAGAACTCGAAGCCCTCCCCCATCAACGCGGCGCGGGCCACGCCGCGGTCGGCCGAGGCCCGGATCGCAGCGATGATCGCATCGATCAGGTCGAGCGCCCGCACCAGCCCCTCGACGATGTGGGCCCGCCGCTGCGCACGGGCCAGACGGAACTCGGTGCGGCGGCGGACGACCTCGCGCTGGTGCTCGAGGTAGTGCACCAGAGCGTCGCGCAGGTTGAGCGTGCGCGGCACGCCGTCAACCAGCGCCACCATGTTGGCGGCGAAGGTGGTTTGCAACGGCGTGTACTTGTAGAGGTTGTTGAGCACCACCATGGGTGATGCATCGCGCTTGAGCTCGAACACCAGCTTGATCTGGCCCTTGGCCGAGCTGTTGGTGATAGCCCGGATGCCCTCGAGCTCACGGTTGTTCACCAGCTCGGCGGCACGTTCCTCAATCACCTCGGGTGCCGTCTGGTAGGGCACCTCCGACACGACGATGCTGTTGCGGCCGTTGGCGTCCTCGACGATCTCCGCCTTACCTCGAAGCTTGATCGAGCCCCGTCCGGTCCGGTAGGCCGAGATCAGTCCGGCTCGACCCAGAATCTCACCGCCGGTGGGGAAGTCGGGGCCCAACACCCGCTCCATCAGCTCGTCGACGGTGGCGTCCGGGTGGTCGATCAGCAGGTCGACCGCGTCGATCACCTCGCCCAGGTTGTGCGGCGGGATGTTGGTGGCCATGCCCACTGCGATGCCCTGCGAGCCGTTAACCAAAAGGTTGGGGAACCGCGACGGCAGCACGGTGGGCTCTTCGGTCGACCCATCGTAGTTGGGGATCCGGTCGACGGTGTCCTCGTCGATCTCGGCCAGCATCGACATGGCGAGCGGATCGAGGCGGCACTCGGTGTAGCGGTAGGCGGCCGGCCCGTCGGACAGCGAACCGAAGTTGCCGTGCTTGTCGATCAGCACATGCGACAGCGAGAAGTCCTGGCCCATGCGCACCAGGGCGTCGTACACCGAGCTGTCACCGTGCGGGTGGTACTTGCCGATGACGTCGCCGACGACCGTGGCGCACTTGCGGTGCTGACGGTCGGGGCGCAGTCCGGCCTCGTGCATCGCCCAGAGGATGCGGCGGTGCACCGGCTTGAGACCGTCGCGCACGTCGGGCAGCGCCCGGCTGACGATGACCGACATGGCGTAGTCGAGAAAGGACTGCTCCATCTCGGCCTGAATCTCGATGGGCTCGATGCCCTCGCCGCTGAAGTCGACCAACTCGACCGGCACCACGAGATCTTCGGGAACGCCATCCTCGGAAGCAGGCTCGTCGTTCTCTGGCTGGATTGGCGGTTCATCTGACATGGCTCATGCTCCGATTAGATGTCGAGAAAGCGGACGTCGTTGGCGTTGGTCTGGATGAAGTGCTTGCGGCTTTCAACGCTTTCGCCCATCAGCACCGAGAACACCTGGTCGGCGATGGCGGCCTGCTGGGCGGTCACCTGCAGCAGGGTCCGTCGCTCCGGGTCCATCGTCGTCGCCCAAAGCTCGTCGGCATCCATCTCGCCCAGACCCTTCAAGCGGGCGAAGTCCTCAGAGTGCTTGGGCCGCCCGACAAGAAACTCGCGGCGGGCCTCGTCGTCCTTGAGGTACACCGTCTCCTTGCCCACTTTGGTCGAGTACAACGGCGGCTGTGCGATGAACACCCGACCCGCCTCCACCAGCGGCTTCATCTGACGGAAGAAGAAGGTGAGCAACAGCGTGCGAATGTGGCTGCCGTCGACGTCGGCGTCGGCCATGAGCACCACCTTGCCGTATCGAATCTGAGGGAGGTCGAACTCCTCGCCCATGCCCGCGCCAACCGCCTGGATCAGCGAAGTGACCTCGGCATTGCGCAGCATGCGGTCCGGCCGGGCACGCTCGACGTTGAGGATCTTGCCCCGAATCGGCAGGATTGCCATGGTGGCCGGGTCGCGGGCGTCCTTGGCCGAGCCGCCGGCCGAGTTGCCCTCCACGATGTACAGCTCGCACTCGTCCGGGTTCTTCGACGAGCAGTCGGCCAGCTTGCCCGGCAGCCCTGCGCCGTCGAGGGCCGACTTGCGGCGGGTGGCCTCTCGGGCCGACCGTGCTGCCTCGCGGGCACGAGATGCGGCAATCGCCTTGGCGACCACGCGTCGCGCCTCGGTGGGATGCTCCTCGAGCCACTCCCCCAGCCGGTCGTTGGTCGCCCGCTCGACCATGGAACGCACCGGCACGTTACCCAGCTTCGACTTGGTCTGACCCTCAAACTGCGGGTCGGCCAGCTTGACCGAGATGATCGCGGTCAGGCCCTCACGGATGTCCTCGCCCTGAAGGTTGGTCTCCTTCTCCTTCAGGTGGCCCTTCTCGCGGGCGTACCTGTTGAGCGTGTTGGTGAGCGCCTTCTTGAAGCCCTCCTCGTGCATGCCGCCTTCGATGGTGTTGATGCCGTTGGCAAAGCTGTGCAGACCGTCGGAGTTGTAGCCGGTGTTCCACTGAAAGGCGATCTCCACCTGCATCGGGGCACCCGCCGCCTCCTCCGAGTGGTGGTAGTGGCCCACGTCGTCGAACAATGTTTCTTTTGGGCCGTTGATGTGCACGATGAAATCCCGCACGCCGTTCTCATAACAGAAGATGGTTCGTTCTGGTTCCTCGCCACGTTCGTCGGTAAACGAAATGGTTAAACCGGCATTGAGGAACGCCATCATCTGCAGGCGCTCGGTCAGGGTTTGGCTGCGGAACGTGACCTCGTCGAAAATCTCCGGGTCGGGCCAGAAGCGCACCGTGGTGCCCGTGGGGCGCTCGATGCCATCGGTGCTCGGCGGGGTGGGGCCGATCTGTCGAAGCGGCTCGTTGGCGACGCCCCCGTCGATGTAGCTCATCGACCAGCGCTGCCCCTCCCGGTCGATGTCCACCTCGGTTCGGGCCGACAATGCGTTGACCACCGAGATGCCAACCCCGTGCAGTCCGCCCGACACCTTGTAGCCACCGCCGCCGAACTTGCCACCGGCGTGCAACACGGTGATGGCCACCTCGGCGGCCGACATGCCCGGGTATTTCGGGTGTGGGTCGGTGGGAATGCCACGGCCGTTGTCGACCACCTGACAGCCACCACTGGTCAGGAGTGTGACCTCGATGTGATCGCAGAACCCTGCCATCGCCTCATCGACCGAGTTGTCGACCACCTCGTACACCAGGTGATGCAACCCGCTGGGGCCGGTGGAACCGATATACATTCCCGGACGTTTTCGAACCGCTTCCAGGCCCTCCAACACCTGAATCTGCTCGGCGCCGTACGTGCTGGGTTCAACTGTCACGTTAGGTGACCTCTGGGGGTGCGAGATTGGTGGAAATGGGCCGAATGAACCACTTGCCGTCAATGAATACACAGGTTGTGGATAACTATGTGGACATCTTGTGGCTGAATTGAATGTGGTTACGCCGCCCGGCCAAGTCGGCCGAGCCCAGCATAGCTCATTTTGACGAGGGCCCAGACCGGACTGGGCCCTCAGCGTCCGTCTGTGCCCTTCGGGGCCTGTTCTGTAGGGACCCCCGGGGAACGGCTCTCGGAAGTGACACGCACCCTCACGGTGGCGACAACGTCGTCCCCCACCAACTGATTCAGCGTGCCGGCCAGCTCACGCCCCAACAGGTTCAACTCCTCGGCCACCGCTGGATCGGTGGTGCTGATCACCAGCCGGCCCGACACCAGATCGCTTGGCCAACACCACTTGGCCAGCCGCGCACCGACGATGGTGGGCCATTGGCCCTCAATCACCGCGTGAGCGTCCAACGACGGCCGGCCAAAGTGTGCCAGTACCGCATCGAGTGAGCTGGACACGTGCCGGGACGGACGCTGAGACCTCATCGCCACCTCACCGATCCGGGTTCGGTCACCTCGAGCACGGCGGAGGGGTCAATCTCCGTTGGAAGCTCGGCGGCAGTGGTCAACAGCGTCTGCCCGCTTGGAACGGCGCGCAACAAGGCCGAGCGCCGCTGCGCATCGAGTTCCGACAAGACATCGTCAAGCACCAGGAGCGGCGGCGCACCAAAGCGGTCCGTCAGGAGACGGTGTACTGCCAGCCGCAGCGACAACGCCAGGCTGCGTTGCTCGCCCTGAGACGCATGGGTGCGGGCCGCCATCCCGTCGAGGCTGACAACCAACTCGTCACGATGCGGCCCCACCATGGTGACGCCGCGTCGCAACTCCTCGCGTCGTGCGTCGTTCAAGGCAGCCGCCAACCCGGTGTCTCGCCACGGGGCATCGTAGGTCAGCACCACCTCGCACTTCGCTCCTGCCAATTCCTCGTAGGCAGCACTCACCAGTGGCGACAACTCCTCGACCAGCGCCGCACGTTCGGTGCCCAACCGGTCACCTCGCTCGGAGAGCTGACGATTCCACACCTCCAGGGTGAGTTCGGCCGATTGATCGAGCCCACCTCTGGTTTGACGCAGCAACGCATTTCGTTGTCGAAGCACCTTCTCGTAGTCGGATCGAACCGAATCCAGCCGAGGATCACGAGCCACCAGCGCATCATCGAGCAGGCGTCGGCGATCCGAAGGCGATCCTTTGATCAGCACCAGGTCGTCGGGCGAGAACACCGTGACCCGCCCCACCTCGGCCACGTCACGACGACGGGCACCAGCCTGGCGGTTCAACAGCACCCGCCCTCGTCCACGGGTGGAGATCTCTGATTCGATCAACGCCCGCCGAGCCTCGCCCACGCCCTGCCACTCACCGTCGGGCGACGGCTCCTCGAACTCGGCCCTCACCACGGCCGCCTCGGCACCTCGCCGCACCAACGCCTCATTGGGAACGCCGCGAACACTCGTCAACAGCAGTGGCCAGGCCACCGCCTCAACAAGGTTGGTCTTGCCGATGCCGTTGGGACCGATCAGGGCCGTCAAGCCCACCGGCAGTTCCAGCGACAACTTCTCGTAGGAGCGGAACTGCCGCAACTCCAACCGTCGCAGAAACATGGTTTGGTGCGGCCCGCTACGAAACTCGTACCGGCATCAGCAGGTACAGGAAGTCGTCAGCGTCGGAGCCGCGCAGTACGGCCGGCTTGTTGTCGCCGATGGTCTCCACACGCACCTCCTCGCCCCGTGCTGCATCAAGCCCATCGAGCAGGTAGTCGGGATTGAACGCGATGGTCAGGCCTTCACCCTCAAAAGTCACGTCCATCCGCTCGGAAGCATGCCCAACGTCCTGTGTCACCGCCACCAGTTCAAGGGAGTTGTGGCTCATCTCCAACCGAATGGGGGTGGACTCGCGGGCCATCAACTTCACGCGGCGCACCGCCTCGATCAGCGCATGACGATCGACGGTGAGCGTATTGGCCTGAGTCTCGGGAATCAGCCCCCGATAGTTGGGGAAATCGCCGCTGATCAAGCGGGTGGTGACGCGCACTCCACCGATCCTGAAGGTGGCGTCCTGAGCGCCCAACACCAGCGTGACCTCCTCGGCATCACCCAACGACCGGATGACCTCGGTCAACGCTCGCGACGGCACCAGCACCGACTGGCCCTCCTCCAGCACGGACTGACCGCCCAGGTCGCGCACCGCCAGGCGGTAGCTGTCGGTGGCCACGAGACGAAGCCCATCACCCTCGGCGGCCAACTGCACGCCGGTGAGTATCAAGCGGTTGTCATCGTTGGAGGCGGCCGGCACCACCTGGCGAAGTCCGTCTGCAAGCGCCTCGGCCGACAGCGTGACCGAATCGGCCGTGGGCTCGGAAACCTGCGGGTACTCCTCGGGAGGAATCACGTTGACCGAGAACTCCGATCGGCCACCGGTGATCGTCGCCTGATCCTCGGTCACCTCCACGTTGACCGCACCCGGTTCCAACGCACGAACGATGTCGGCCATCAGACGAGCGGGAATGACCGCCACCCCGTCGTCCCCTCCGGCGACCTCGATCTCGGCGGTGACCGTGAGGTCGAGGTCGGAACCGGTGATCTCCAGGTGGTCGCCATCGAGGCGGAGCCGAAGGCCGGCCAATACCGGCAGGGCACCGCCGCGGCCTGAAGTCGCTCGGCCGGCGCTTCCAACCGCGTCGGCCAGAACATCACGTTCACATCGGAACTTCACGGTTCGTGCACTCTCCTACTGTCGTCTTGATGTAACTACTTACAGGGTGGTGAAGTAGTAGGGCCTGTGGATTGTGGAAAACCTAGCCGAAACCCTTGCGGGATCTGACGAGTTGAATCCACCGGTGGTCCATGATGATCCCCAGGTACGAGGTCCGAGGGAGCCGGCCCGTGGGGATAACGGTGGTGTCGTCCCCAGGATCGAGCGGCTCACACACAGCCGTGTCCCCAGGTGTGTCACAGGCCGTTCTTGATCTGCTGAATCAGCGTTTGGACGTCCTGGTAGATCTGCGGGCGCTCGGCCATGAGCGCCTTGATCTTCTCGTAGGCGTGAATGACCGTGGTGTGGTCCCTGCCCCCATAGATCTTGGCGATCTGGGGGTAGCTCAACTCGGTGAGCTCCCGAAACAGGTACATCCCCACCTGTCGAGCCGTCACCAGCGGACGTCGACGGCTCTTGGACTTCAACTCGTCGATGCTGAACCCGTAGAACTCGGACGTGGCTTCGAGGATGCGCTCGGGGGTGACAATGCGACCACCGCCGGCGGAGAGATCGCCCAGCACCTGCCGGGCGCTGTCCATGGTGACCGGGGTGCGGGTGAGGTTGGCATAGGCGGTGACCCGATTGAGCGCACCCTCGAGTTCACGGATGTTGTTGGTGATGTTGGTGACGATGAACTCGAGCACTTCGCCGGGCAGCGGGAACTCGGACTGCTCCGACTTCTTCCGGACGATGGCCAGGCGAGTTTCAAAGTCGGGCGGTTGAATGTCGGTGATCAGCCCCATCTTGAACCGGCTGCGAAGGCGGTCTTCCAGGGTGGCGATGGAATCGGGCGGGCGGTCCGAGCTCAGCACGATCTGACGGTTGGCTTCGTAGAGGGTGTTGAACGTGTGGAAGAACTCCTCCTGGAGTTGCTCCTTGCCCTCCATGAACTGAATATCGTCGACCAGCAACACGTCGTTCTCGCGGTAACGCCGCTTGAAGTCCGGCTGAGCGTTGTTGCGGATGGCATCGACGAACTCGTTCAACAGCTCCTCGGTGGAGAGGTAGCGAACCCGGTAGGTGGGGTAGTTCTCCGAGACGTAGTGAGCGATCGCCTGTAACAAGTGGGTTTTGCCCAATCCCGCCGAGCCGTACACGAACAGCGGGTTGTAGGAACGGGCGGGGGTCTCGGCGACGGAAAGCGCCGCCGCCTGGGCGAAGCGGTTGGACGGGCCGGTCACGAACGAGGCAAACGTGTAGCGGTTGTTGAGCCCGCCAGAGCGAACACTGTTGGGGGCGCCGGACCCGTGCAGGCCGCTCAGGGCCTGATCCGACGACGTGGTCGGAACGGAGACGCCGCCAGTGGACGCGCCTGAACTGGAAGTGGTGGTGAGTGGACTCAGCTCGCTGTTGAGGGGCTCGGCGAGGTTGGAGTCGGGATCGACCTCGACTGCCAGATCAACGCCCTCGAGGCCGAGGTCGCTGATGACACCCATGAGAAGTGGGCGGAATCGATTGTCGATGCGATCCCTCAGGACCAGGCTGGGCGCGACGATCGTGAGCGTTGCACCGTCGTAGTCGACGGCCCGAACCTCACTGAAGGTGGTGCGCCAAACGACGCTCGACACCTGGTGGGTGACGCCGCGGGCCACTGCCTCCCAGACCGATGTTGCTTCATCCTCCATGGGGTGGTGCTTCACCTCAGGCCTAATTGTCCACAGCACGGTCCACAAACTGTGGACAGTCTCCCATGGACGAACTGTCGGAGCTTTCCGTGCGCCGGTGCCCCGTTGACGGCGTTCGTCGTGTGGGACCGGTGGCATCGTTGCCGGCACGTCCCCAAGCTTCGGGCAAGGGAGGATGACCGTAGCACTCATTGGTAGGGCGCTCCAGCCCTCCGACAAATCTGTTCGTGTCCTGCGCGGGTTGCCCCCGACACGGCGCTGCCCGTAACGTGTTCGTTCCGTGTGCCGGCGCGGCCGGCTCTCCGCACGGCAACAGCCCCTTGCAAGCTTGTCCGGGCCCATCCAGGAGGAATCTTCGTGAAGCGTACCTACCAGCCAAAGACGCGCCGTCGTGCTCGTCGACACGGCTTTCGTCATCGCATGGCCGAGCGCTCAGGTCGAGCAGTGGTGAAGGCGCGCCGCCGCAAGGGCCGTGCCCGCTTGTCGGCCTGACGTGGCGGCTCACCGGTCGCCAGGCCTTTCGCTCACTGCGTCAAGCGGGGAGCAAGGGTCACAGCGGGCCGGTCACGGTGATAGCAGCACCCACGAGCGCCAATCGGCCTCGGGTGGCGTTCGCTCTCGGCAAGCGGCTGGGACCGGCTGTGACACGCAACCGGGTGCGTCGGCGCCTGCGGCATCTGATGGCCGACGCGGAACGACGCGGAACCTTGGTTACGAAGGACTACCTGATCGTGGGTGGGCCGGCGATCTCCAACCTGAGCTTCGACGAACTGTCGACCCATCTGAACAACGCCCTGACGTCAGCGGAACGCAGCGTCCAAGGCACCCGTCGCCACTCGCCCGGATGATCCAGGGCGTCATTCACGGCTACCAGGTGATGACCAACGCCCGCCCCTCGCCCTGTCGGTACGTACCGTCCTGCTCGTCCTATGCCGACGAAGCGGTGCAGGTTCACGGGGCCATCAAAGGTGGAGCAATGTCGCTGCGCCGACTGAGCCGATGCCATCCCTGGGGAGCCAGCGGTTGGGATCCGGTTCCCGATATCCATGGAAATTGCGCCCCCGAGCCAGTTTCTTCCTCACGAGATGACTTGAGTACCGATGCCTGACCTGCTTGGTCCCTTCGACCCACTGTTTGAGTTCTTCGGCGCCATCGTCGCCGGTATCTACGCCGTGATCCCCTCGTTCGGGGTCGCCATCGTGCTCTTCACCTTCCTGGTGATGGTGGTCACCACGCCCCTGACGGTGAAGAGCACGAAGTCGATGCTCCAGATGCAGCGGCTGCAACCCGAGCTGAAACAACTTCAGGCGAAGTACAAAGGCGATCGTGAGCGGCTGAACACCGAGTTGATGTTGTTCTACAAGGAGAACAACATCTCGCCCGTTGGCGGCTGCCTACCGGTGATTGCCCAAGCGCCGGTCTTCATCGTGATGTATCACCTCATCCGCGGCCTGACGAACCGCCTCGGCGGCACGTCCGCAGGTGTCGGTCACATCGTGTCGCAGGCTGCCAACGGCAAGCCGCTGACGTCCTGGGTGTTCACCGACCAGTACTTCAACCCCGAGCACGTCAACGTCGCCACCCGCTTCTACAAGACGATGAGCACCCAAAACACGATGCCGTTCTTTGGGAGGGGCTTCCGTCTGGATCTGGCGAAGACCCCGGCCGAGGCCTGGGCGCAGGGCATCGTGCCGTTCATTCCCTATCTCATTCTGTTGCTGTTGATTCTGGTGATCCAGTTCATCCAGAACCGCCAGATCCAGAACCGCAACCCAAATGCCAACGCCAACCCCACCCAAGCGATGATCCTCAAGGTGATGCCGTTTGTGTTGCCGGTGTTCGCCTTCAACTTTGCTGGGGCGTTGGCGGTGTATTGGGGGGTACAGGGCCTGGTGAGGATCGCCACGCAGAGCTACATCACCAAGGAGCTCTACGGCGACGACGGCCCCGGGGTGCATCGAGTGCCCGGCAAAGGAAAGGGCCATCTCACCGAGGCTGAGGCGGATGCCAAAGCCAAGAAGAAGCGCCCCAACCCGCAGAGCGAGAGCGCCAAGGCGCAGTCCGACAAGGCGTCGGCATCGAACGGATCGGCCGCTTCAACGGAACCGAAGCCAGGCCAACCGTCGAAGCGCACTGGAACAACGTCGAAGCCGAAGAGCGGAAGCGCTCGTCGGTCATCGACATCATCATCGGGCGGCCGCGGCCGTCGATCAGGAGACCCCCGTTCCGGGGGATGACCAAGGGAAGCAGCTATGGAGTGGATCGAACTGACCGGCAAGACCATCGACGAGGCGCGTGACCTGGCGCTCGAAAAGTTGGGCGTGCACGAATCCGAGGCCGAGGTGGAGGTGCTGGAACATCCCAGCGTTTCCATGTTTGGACGCGTGAAGTCGATGGCCCGAATTCGAGCCCGTGTCGCCCCGGTGGCTGCACCGGCGAAAGAGGAGCGGCGTCGCCGGGGTGGGTCCGGTGGCGACTCGAAGCGCAGCGGTGGTCGAGGCCAAGACCGAAAGGGTGGTGGAAACACCGCATCGGAGACGGCGGCCGCCCCATCGGCAGCCCCCGCATCGGACAAGGGCCAAGACGGCTCGCCGTCCGGCGAGGGTGCGCAGGCCTCACGGGGCCAACGAAGCGGTGGCGGCCGACGCCAAGACCGGTCGGGCACCCCGAGCGATCCATCGGCAGCCCCGATGACGGCCCCCGAGGTTGCGTCGACGGTCGAGGCATTCCTGGGCGGGCTGTTTACAGCCGCAGGTCATACGGTGTCGACGACCAGCGAGATTGATGGCGACCGGGTGGACGTGTCGGTGACGGGCGACGGCCTTGGGGTGATGGTTGGCCATCGAGGCGCCACCGCCGACGCCATCCTGGAGCTGTCCAAGGCGGTCATGTTGAAAGAGGCCAAGGGCGGCACCGAGGTGCGGCTTGGAGTGGATATTGCCGGATACAAGGTGCTGCGACGCGAAGCGTTGGAGTCCTTCGGTGGAGACCTGGCCCGACAGGTGGCCGAATCGGGTGAACCGATGGTGCTGGAGTCGATGGGTTCGATCGATCGGAAGATCGTGCACGACGCCGCGAATGCGGTGGACGGGGTCAGCACCGAATCGGAGGGCCAGGGCCGCGACCGCAGGGTGGTCATCAAGCCCAGCTAGACAGAGCGGCACGTCCAAGCAATCCAGAGATGCCCCGGCCTCAGGGTCGGGGCATCGACCGTTTTGCGGCGAGTCGTGAGAGCCGGGGTTGTTTCACGTGAAACGTGTGCGCCGACTCTCTCCTGGTTTCGGATCCGATGTTCCACGTGAAACATGTCCCACCGACACGGGGATGCACCAGCCTCCGCGCGCCGTGCCGTAGCCTCACTGACGTGACGAGCAAGACCAAGAAGATCAAGAAGCCGAAGTCTGATGTTGACGTGAAGGGCGATGTTGCCAAGCCGACTCAAACCATGACCACCCGGGTGGTGGCGATCGCCAACCAGAAAGGTGGGGTGGGCAAGACCACCACCACCGTCAACCTGGGGGCGGCGCTGGCTGAACGTGACCTGCGCGTGTTGGTGATCGACCTCGACCCCCAGGGCAACGCTTCGACCGGTCTGGGGCTCGACACTCGGGCCGTGGACACCTCGATGTACGACGTGCTGCTCCACGACCAGCCGCTCGAGGACTGCATCGAGCCCACTTCCGTCAAGGGGCTTTTCGTTGCCCCCTCCAACCTTGACCTTGCGGGTGCTGAGGTGGAGTTGGTTCCGGCATTCAGTCGTGAACAGCGGCTCAAGCGGACGATCGAACCGGTCCTTGACCAGTTCGACTTCGTGCTCATCGATTGTCCCCCATCGCTCGGTCTGCTGACGGTGAACGCCTTTGCCGCAGCGTCTGAGGTGCTGGTGCCGATCCAGTGCGAGTACTACGCCCTGGAGGGTTTGGGACAACTGATCAGAAACATCGACCAGGTGCAACGAAACCTGCACCCGGAGTTGAAGCTGGGCAACCTGGTCCTGACCATGTACGACGGTCGTACCCGCCTCTCTGAGGAGGTGGCCGCCCAGGTCCGGGAGCATTTCGGGGACAAGGTTTGCCGCAACGTCATCCCTCGAAGCGTTCGCCTTTCGGAGGCACCCTCCTATGGGATGCCGATCACACTCTTCGACACGTCCTCCCGCGCCGCCGTGGCGTATCGGGAGCTGGCCAAGGAGGTTCACGAACGTGGGGCGCCGTAGTGCACTGGGTCGGGGTCTCGACTCCCTGATCCCACCAACCGAAGTCCAGCCGGAACGCCCCAGCGAGGGGTCGGCATCGGGAGATGCGACGGGCGCCGTGCCCAGGGGGGTGCTGGAAGTTGCCGTTGATGACATCCGCGCCAACCCGTTTCAGCCCCGAGTGGACTTTGACCCCGAGTCGCTCGGTGGGCTGGCGGCTTCGATCGCCGCGCTCGGGGTTCTTCAGCCCCTGCTGGTCCGTCCTGCAGCACAGGGCACCTACCACCTGATCGCAGGTGAACGTCGCTGGCGGGCCGCTCGGCAGGCAGGTCTGGCGACCGTGCCGGTTTTGATCCGGGAGGGGGACGACCAGGCGGCCCTTGAGGAGGCCCTGGTTGAAAACCTTCACCGTGAGGATCTCAATCCGCTGGAGGAGGCGGTGGGCATCCAGCAGTTGATGGACGACTTTGGCCTGTCTCAGTCCGATGCGGCCACGAGGCTTGGTCGAAGCCGTCCGGCGGTGACAAACCTGCTGCGCCTCCTGCAGTTGCCGACCGAGCTTCAGCGCCTGGTGCGTGATGGCGTGCTCAGCGCCGGCGCCGCCCGAGCGGTGCTCTCGCTGCCCGACGAGCCGTCGCGCACCGCTGTGGCTCAGCGGGCGGTTGACGACGAACTCTCAGTGCGTGCGGTGGAGGAACTGGTTCGGGCACGTCATCAACTGGCCGGGCAGGTTCCCAGTGGACGGCGTAAGTCGATCGGAGGTGGGCCTCCAAAACCGTCGGATGACCCGAGCACCGGTTCCGGAGCGCATTCGGAACAGCGCCCAGCAGGTGTGTTGGAGCTGGAGCAGCTTCTGTCCGACCGCCTGGACACGCCGGTATCGGTCGAACTCTCCTCCAAGCGTGGCCGCATCGTCGTGGAGTTCGCCGATCTGGACGATTTGGAACGCCTGTATCGCATCGTGATCGGCAACGAAGGTCCCGGGGTCAACGGGTGACCTGATCCGATGCGGACCGGGACATCCACAGATGTGGATATGGCTGTGGATCTCGCTGGGGGCGACGGCAACGACGCTGTGGATTACTCCAGGTAGCTGCCCAGCTTGGCTTCAAGCTGCGGCTTGCCCATGGCGCCGGTGATGCGAAGTTCGGGTTCGCCGTTGGAGAACACGATCATGGTGGGGATGCCCTGGATGCCGAAACGCAAGGCCAGCGCCTGCTCGGAATCGACGTCCACCTTGGCGATCCGCAGTTTGTCGCCGTGTTCTTGCGCAAGTTCCTCGAGGACCGGAGCAATCGTCTTGCACGGTCCACACCATTCCGCCCAAAAGTCCACCAGGACGGGAAGGTCGCTGCCGGTGACCTCCTCGGAAAAGCTTGAGTTGGTGAGATGGGTGATCGCTGCGGACATGGGGGCTCCGTTTTTGAGGGGTGAACTGGTGACAACGATGTGGATGGCCGCCGCATTCCCGCAGTCAAGCGGGACGAGTGGTTTGCCTATTCTCCGCGGCTCTCAAGCCAGCGTTCGGCGTCGATGGCCGCCATGCATCCACTCCCGGCCGCCGTGATGGCTTGACGGTAGGTCTCGTCCTGAACGTCGCCGCAGGCAAAGACACCCTCCACCGACGTCTGGGAACCATCGGCTTGGGTGATCAGGTAGCCGGCGTCGTCGGCATCGAGGTGGCCGATGAACAGGTCGGTGTTGGGACGGTGGCCGATGGCGACGAACAGCCCGGCCATGGGCAGCGTCCGCGTGGTACCACTGGTCACATCGCGAAGGAGCAGCCCTTCCAAGGCCTCGTCGCCAACGAGATCTTCAACCAGGGTGTTCCACACGAACGAGATCTTGGGGTGGGCCAACGCCCGTTCGGCCATGATCTTGGATGCGCGCAGCTCGCCGCGTCGGTGAATGACGGTGACCGAACCGGCCATTCGGGCCAGGAACAGCGCCTCCTCCATGGCCGAGTCGCCGCCGCCCACGACAGCAACATCGCGTTCACGGAAGAAGAAGCCGTCGCACGTGGCGCAGGTGGAGACCCCTCGGCCCATCAGGCGCCATTCGGCATCAAGGCCCAGCATGAGGGCCTGAGCGCCGGTTGCCACGATGACCGCATCGGCCGTGTAGGTGGGTTCGGCCGCGTCGGGGTCACCGACCCACAAACGGTGGGGTTCGGCGGAGAAGTCCACCTTGGACACCTTGGCGGTGATGATCTCGGTGCCGAAATGCTGCGCCTGCACCCGCATGTTGTTCATGAGATCAGGACCATGCACCTGATCAGGAAAGCCAGGGAAGTTCTCGACCTCGGTGGTGAGCATCAACTGCCCCCCGGGTTGGTCCGAGGTCGATGACGGCTCGCCCTCGACGAGAAGCGGTTCGAGTTGGGCCCGAGACGTGTAGATGCCGGCAGTCAGCCCCGCTGGACCAGAGCCGATGATGAGAACCTTGCGATGAATAGTGCTCATTTAGGGTGCCGTTTGGACCAAAGGAAAACGCCACCAAAACCGAAGGCCAGGCCGAGGATGAGGTAGGGGATCCAGACGCTGCCGGGGATGAAGGCATCCATGATCCGAACCAGCGCCACCAGGGTGAACACCAGGAGCGGAAGAATCAGCACTGCGATCACCGCGCCGTACACCACATATTTGGCGAGTGCGTGCGCCGGGGTCACCGTACGGTCGCGCACGCGATCGACGGTGTCGACGATCAGGTCTGCGACCTGGTCCGCCCAGTGGGCATCGCCGTGGCTTTGGGTGCCGGAGGGCCCAGCGGGCGCTGACGGTGGATCGTGTGTGGCAGCAGGTGACGTGGCCATCGTGCCAGCCTATGAGGCGCAGCGACCTCGATGCCCAGTTACGGCTGGTTCTCGGCGCAGCCGGACACGCGGAATGGCGCCACGAGCCGACACAGCCAGGTCGGGAACGTCGCAGTGTCAGCTTGGGCACCCTGGGGAGCGGGTGGCTGCGCGGCCGGAAGCCCGGTTGGTTGTGCTTCGGTCAGCGCGCCCTTCTCCTGCGCTCCGCTTTGCGCGGCGCTGTCGGAGACCGGGGCCGATTCAGCCTGCGCCGCGGTGTTGGCGGCTTCAGGGTTGGAACCCCCCATCGACTGAGCGACGACTGCTCCGCCGATGCCCACCACCAACGCCACCACCGCCGCCACCAGCCATCGAGGTGAGTTGGAACGCCGGGCCTGACGACGCTCTCGAACTTGTGCCAATTCGTCGACGGGTGCGGAGGAGGGCATCGACCCATCGGACCGTGAGTGAGGTTCATTGCCCTCGGTCAGGCGACCGTCGACGATCAGCTCGTCGAATCGGGTCAAGGAGGACGCAATGGCGGCCTCGCGGACGGAGGGCTCGGGCTGGGGTTGTGGCCCCAGCGCACCGGGGCGGAGTGGTTCGTCGCTCACGAGCGCTCCCGATCTTTGGCAGCGGGCTGCTTCTGGTGATTTGAGCCGGGATCAACCGCAATGCGACGTCGGGCGCGTGCGATGCGGCTGCGCACCGTACCGACCGGCACGCCAATCACCTCGGCAATCTCGGTGTACTCCAGGCCGCCGTATTCGGCCAGAACCAGCGGTATGCGGAACTCATCGGGCAGGGCTGCCAACGCGGCCTCCACCAGAGCCCGGTCGGCGACCGCTTGGGCGGGGTCGCCACCGTCGGGGTCGGCGCCTTGTGTGCGGCCATGGTTCAGCATCGTCTCATTGGACGTGGCACGGGCCCGCTCGAGTTCCCCCTGGCCCGGGTGTTTCTCGTCACCGGACGTTTCTCGCGGGTCGTGGGGCACGGGTCGACGTGTGCGGCGCCTCAGTTCGTCCAGCGCCGCGTTCACGGCCACCCGATGGCTCCAGGTGGTGAATTTGGCTCGTCCGTCAAACCGGGCCAGGCCTCCAACGATGCCCATCATGGTGGCCTGGGTCGCGTCATCGGCATCACCGAGGCCCACCACGCCGCGACACACGGCATAGAGCCGGTCGTAATGACGTCGCAGCAGAACCTCGATGGCGAGACGGTCCCCGCCTTGAGCCCACGCGACCAGCTCGTCGTCGGTGGCCCCGGCTCGCCGGGAAGACGTCATGATTGCTGTGAAATGATCCTGGCATCGGCGATTCGAACCGAGAACGGAAGGTCCTCGCCCGGCTTGGGGTCGCCCAGGTCGGTGATCCACAACAGGACGACCTCACCTTGCCGCCCTTGGAGGTTCACCGTGGTGTCGTCGTCGGTCACCGGGCCGATCGGCCTCGCATCGGCCCCGGAGTTTGGATCGAAGTTCGCCAGGTCCTGCTGAGTCTCCAGTACGTACACGTCGCCCGACCAGCCACGCGATGGCGAGGTGAGTTCCAAACGTTCGATGAGGGCGTCGTTCACCACCCAGGCGATGCCGACGCCGGGTTTGGTGCCCAGATCCGCAGAGCCGTAGCTCTCGGTCGACCAGCTGGTGTCGGCGTTGCCGTCATGGCTGTTCTTGAGTTCGTCCGGGTGCTCCACCTGATCGCCGGCGGGGTCGACGTCCTGGGCGCCGATGATCGTGGCCTCGACCTGGGAATTGTCCGGTTGGGTCGTCGGTGACGGCTTGGCACTTCCGCCGCTGAACAGCGTGGCCGAAACGAGCAGCGCGGTACCCACCAGCAAGATCGCCAGGGCCGGCACCAGCCACCGTCGCTCGGTGGAGAAGTTGGACGTCTCGTTCGTGGGGGTGGGATCGTCACCGCCATCGGTGGCCACCGGCATGGCATCGAGTGTGCCCACCTCACCGGTGCCCGCCTCGAGGAGTGCTCGCCGCATCGACGCGGCGTCGGGATATCGGTCGTCGGGGTTTCGAGCCAGCGCTCGGGCGATCACAGCGGCCGAGGCCCGGGGCACGGCGCTGCGCACCCGGTGGGCGTTCGGTGGGGTGACTCGAAGCCGGGCCAGCGCGACCGCTGCGTCGGTGTCGCCGGAGAACGGCAGCGACCCGGTGAGGGCCTCGTAGAGCACCAGCCCCAAGGCGTACAGGTCGGAGCGCCCATCAACCTCAGCGCCCTCCACCTGTTCCGGGGCAAGGTAGGCGGCCGTGCCCACCAGTGTGCCTTCGCGTGTCAGCCCGTCGCCTGCGGTGGCCTTGGCGATGCCGAAATCGGCGATCTTCACCCGTCCATCCCGACACAGCAGGATGTTGGCCGGTTTGATGTCACGGTGAACGAGGTCGGAAGCGTGAGCGGCGGCAAGGGCATCGCAGACCGAGGTACCGATATGCAGTGCGTCGTCGGGGCTGAGGCGCTGGTGACGGTCGAGGTGTTGGCGCAACGTGGTTCCGTCGACCAACTCCATCACGATCGCCTCGACCCCGTTCTCCGAAATGGTGTCGAAGATTGAGACGACGTTGGGATGGCCCAACCGGGCGGCGGCAATGGCCTCGCGTCGGAAGCGTTCCACCGACGTGTCGGTGGCCAGGTGCGGGTGGAGGATCTTGACTGCGACGCGACGATCCAAAACGAGGTCGGAGGCTTCCCACACCTGCGCCATCCCGCCGGTTCCAACCTTGCGTTCCAAACGGTACCGGTTGCCGAGCATGGCACCTGGCATGTAGTCGGCCGACGGGGAAGGCGAGTCGGTCGCGTTCCCGGGCATGGGGGTGAAGGCTACTGGTCCCACGCCCCATCTTGAGCCATGGCCGGGTGCCATGCTTGCGAACCGTTGGTTACTTGGTCGCCTCGCGCCGTTTCGCCAGTGCCGTGCGCAGCCACCACATCCCGAGCACCAGGAGCGATGCGGCCGAGAGGGCCACCCCGACGCCCGAGAAGGCGCGCGACCGCACCTGGAACTCCTGGCGTTGAAGTACCTCGTTGCCCGACGAGGTCATCACGTCCGCAGTTACAGCAAAGACGCCGGAAGTAAGCACCTCCACTGACACCTCCGAGGTGCTCTGGCCCGGAGGCAGCACCAGATCGAGCCGGTCGTCAGGCCCTGCATCGCTCAGCCGAAGACGATCGGATCGGATTCGAAGTGAAACGGTGACCGGCTGCTGCAACTGATTGCGAAACCGAAAGGGCACCTTGGTTTTGCGTGCTGCCAAAGTGATGGTGGACACGTCCCGAAGGGTCACCGCGTCCAGAATGTCCTGGGCCGCACCCCGGGCGGACTGTGCGTAGGCCTGCGCCCGTTCGACGCTCAATCGCCGATTGGGTGCGATCAGGACCTGACGCTGGGCACTCGACAGGCCTGGATCGTCGGCCACCAGGCTGTTTGCGGCGTTGATCGCCTGCTGGGCTCGGTAGGTGGCCGGCTCCAGAGCCCCCAGGCCGAGGCTGGAGGCAGGTCGAAGCACCACCTCGCGATTGGTTTGAGACGCCTGGAGCTGCTGATTGAGGGCCGCGGCCACGCCGCTCACGCCGGTGGGTGCCAACACGCCGTCCGCCGAATTCAACGACTCGACCAGGTTGGCGATCTGCTGTCCGTCGAGCAATGGCGGGACCCGAAGCGCGACGACGTCGAAAGGCGAGGTATCAACGGGGGTGGCGGACCCGTTGGCCGGCGTCGGTGAGTTGAGCGGGTCGGCGCTCAGGATGGCCAACTCGCGGGCCACCACTGCTGCGTCAGAGGGGACCTCGTCGAGGACCGAAGCATCAAATTCGGTCATTGTCAGGGCCGGAAGCGAGCGCCGTGTCGTCGGCGCATCCGAGTCGGTGGTGAGTTCAATTTGACGAGGTGGGCGGGCCGACTCGGGTGCCGAGGTTCCGACCATTGAGAAGGCGGTGGAGGGAAGGGAGTTTGACGCTGATCCGGCCGGCTTGACCAGGATGCCGGTCGCGCCCCGGTCGGCGAGAAACCCCACCGTTGGCGCCGCCATCGTCGAATCGGTGGGTACGAGGCCGATGGCCACCTCGACGCCGAGCACGCCGGCCAGCCGGCCGGCCGCCGTGTCATAGCTGAGCGTCAATGCGGGATTCTGAGCCACGTCGGCCGCAGCCCACGCGCCGAGGTCCAACGACACGTACGGTGAGGAACTCCAGGTGACCCGATCGGCAACCTTCGTCAAGGCGGAGACCGCCTGGGTATCGGTGGCCGAGTCGGATCGTGCGAGGTCGTCAACCAGCTCGGCGGGCATGGACACCGACATGGGTGGTTCGGTCCCGTTGGGGTCGATGCCTTCGCCATCGCCCGGCAGGCCCGACAACTGGTCGGTCAGCGCAGCGAGTGTTGCAAGATCTGCCGGCGATGCCTTGATCGTGCCGTCCACCTGAAGAACCGGCGAGGCTTCCACGGTGCCAACAAGGTGCACCAGGCGCTGACGACTCGTTGGTTTCTGGGACAGGCGAACGAGCGGGATCGTCGATTCGTCGAGGACGTTGCCGTCCCGAAGGACTCGTACGCTGACCGGATAGATGCCGGTGTCTGGCAGGAAGACCCGGTCGCCACCGGTGGAGGTGGCCCGCACCGGGATCGCCACGGTGGTCTCGTCGATGGCCTGTTGGCCCGGGGTCCGAGGCGTGGTCGAGCCTGACCCCATCGCATCCAGCGCACCGATGGTGGCACGTTGTTCGGCCCGCAGGGGCGGCCCAGGCTCGACGTTCAGCGCCTCCCGCACGGCGTCGGTGTTGTTGGTCACCAGGCTGTGCACGGTCCAGGCGAGTTCGTCGGTGAGGCGCAGCCTGGATGTGTCGACGGTGAAGGTGAAGGTTCCGTCGGCCGGCACGAAGGTGGTGGTGTGCAGGATGCGCAGGGTCTCTTGTGGCGCCGCTCCCCGGCTGGTCGCAACCGCACCGCCGGCCCCGACCGCACCGCCGGTCCCGACCGGGAGCCCGATCGTGGTGAGCAGCAGCATCATCATCCCCACCACCAGCCGGTGAACCTGCCGGGTCGTCATCGTGGCGTGTCGCGTCCGGCGAGGTGGAGTTCCATGACCGTCAACGGGGCCCGACGGCGCTCGAATCCCAGTCGTTCGTACAGTCCCAGGGCCGCGGTGTTGGTGGCCTGGGTATTGACGAACGCCACCCTGGCCGAGCGGATCTTGGCCCAACCAAGAGCGTCGGCCGTCAGCGCCCGACCCAGACCCACGCCCTGGTGTGCCGGGTCCACGGCCAGACGTTGGATGAAGGCCTCGGCACCGGCGAGCCCGACCACGCTGTAGGCCACTACCCCGCCGGCATCACGAATCAGGCGCCCTCGGGCGCGCGGTGTTGCGCCGAACGCCTCATCCAGGCCGCCGGAGTCCAGTTGCCAGAACTCCTCGAACGAGCGCTGGTCGACCTCGAGTACCTCGTTGCGGTAGCGAAGTCGAAACGATCGCAACCTGTAGGCCGGCGCCACGGGCACCTCGATCAGGTCGTGTGCGAGCACGACCAGCTCCTCCACAGGTTCGAATCCGTGATGGACGAAGGGAAACAAGTCGTCCCGGTGCAATGCCGCAGTGAGGATTCGGTCAAAGCCGCGCTCGGTTGCGTCGGCCACGCACCGACCCACGCCTGCCACGCTGGGATGCGCGCCGCGGGCATCCACCGCCAGCTGGGCGGTCATGGGAACACCTCGCCATGGCGTGACCCGGAAGCGTTCTCCGCGCCAGGCGAGTGTTGAGGAGCGGGCCATGGTGCTCGTGGTGAACCTCGGATGGGACGTGGTGGGTGAGCCGGTGGTGCCCGGTGAGGACCCCGGGTTCGAGGATAGTGCTCTCAGCGGTCTGCCCACTTGCTCTCGGGTTGCGGTCGGCGCGATCTGACGCCCTGGTGCTCCGCTACGGTGAGCGCACCCAACAAAGGGAGCTCCAATGACGGTGCTGGTGGTCCGAAGCGAGTCATCCGTCCGCCACGACACCGGCCAATGGCATCCCGAACGGGCCGCCCGGCTCACGGCGACCACGGCGGCGCTCAGCGACCCGGAGCTGGATGGGGCACTGCGATTCGTCGAGGCTCGCCAGGCCACCGACGATGAGCTGCACATGGTGCACACACCCGAACACGTGGCCCGTATCCGGGTGGTGTGCGGCTCGGGCGGTGGGTCGCTGGATGCCGACACGCCGGTGGTGGCCGCATCACTACCGGCAGCGCTATTTGGCGCGGGGTCGGGCTTGTCCGCCATCGAGCTGCTTGACGCCGAGGGTTCCGGAACGACGGCACGAGACCTGGACTCGGCCTTCTGTGTGGTGCGGCCCCCCGGGCACCACGCCACCCACACCACCGCAATGGGGTTTTGTCTGTTCAACAATGTGGCGGTGAGCGCCGCCGCGCTGGCCCAGCGGGGCGAGCGGGTGTTGATCGCTGACTTCGACGCCCACCACGGCAATGGCACCCAGGACATCTTCTATGACCGGGATGACGTGATGGTGGTGAGCTGGCACGAGTGGCCGCAGTATCCCGGCACTGGGGCATTGGGCGAGATGGGGCGGGGCGCCGGCTTGGGCAACACCGTCAACGTGCCGCTGCCATCGGGGGCCACCATCGAGCACTATCTGGCGTCGCTGGCCGGGCCCGTGGGGGCGGCCATCGAGGCGTTCGACCCCACGTGGGTGTTGATCTCCGCCGGCTACGATGCTCATCGTCGGGACCCGCTTTGTGGTCTGGCACTCACCGACGCCGACTTCGGCTTGTTGACCACTGAGCTGATGGGCTGGTCGAGGCCGGGACGCCGCATCCTGTTTCTCGAGGGAGGCTACGACCTGGAGGGTCTGAGGGACTCGGTGCGCGCCACGCTGTCGTCCCTCACCGATGCGGGGCTGGATCCCGTCGATGGGTATTCCGGTGGTGGCCCGGGCTCGGAGCTGGTGGCGAACCTTACCGAGGCTCGAGCCCGGCTTGGACTCCCGACATAGCCACGACCGCCAACCACAGCAAGTGGGGTGATCATCAAAGCGCTTGTAGCGTTCTCCGGGTGATTCCACCCCGACTGGCGACTCTGCTGGACCAACTCGCTCCTCTGGCCGAGCGCTTCGCCGGCCGCGGGCACCGCCTCTATCTGGTTGGGGGGTCGGTTCGCGACCTGCTGCTTGGCAGCGACCGCCTGCCCGACGACCTTGACTTCACCACCGAGGCGTCGCCGGAGGCGATCAAAGCGGCGCTGGATGGCTGGGTCGACGCGTTGTGGACCCAGGGCGAGCGTTTCGGCACGATCGGCGCCAAGGTCTTCGGCGTCACGGTGGAGATCACCACGCATCGGGCCGAGGTGTACCACCCTGCGAGTCGAAAGCCGGAGGTGACCTTCTCCACCAACATCATCGACGATTTGGCCCGGCGGGACTTCACGGTGAACGCCATGGCACTCGAAGTGACGGGATCCGCCCCCGAGCTGATCGATCCCTTCGAAGGCGCGGCCGACCTGGCGGCATCCAGGCTGGTGACTCCATCGGGCCCTCACATCTCCTTTGGTGAGGACCCGCTGCGCATGATGCGAGCCGCCCGCTTCATCGCCTCTCATGGGCTGGTGCCCGCCGACGACATCGTCGCGGCGTGCACCGAGATGGCCGAGCGGCTGTCGATCGTGTCGGCGGAGCGCATTCGGGACGAGCTGAACAAGTTGATCGTTGTTCCCGATCCCTCGCCGGGGCTGTGGTTTCTGCACGACACCAACCTGGCGGACCAGTTCTTCCCCGAGCTGCCGGCCATGCGGGTGGAACAGGATCCCATCCACCGGCACAAGGATGTGCTGGCCCACACCATCGCCGTGGTGGCCAAGACCCAACCCGAACTGATCGTTCGTCTCGGGGCGCTGTTTCACGACGTCGGAAAGCCGGATACTCGCTCGTTTGACTCGGGCAAAGTGAGCTTTCACCACCATGAGGTCGTTGGCGCACGCATGACCAAACGGCGGATGCGGGAGTTGAAGTACTCCAATGAACTGGTGGCCGATGTGAGCCGGCTGGTGTACCTGCACCTGCGGTTTCACACCTACCAGATGGGTTGGACCGACTCGGCGGTTCGTCGCTTCGTGCGCGATGCCGGCCCGCTGTTGGACCGCTTGATCGACCTCACACGGTCGGATTGCACCACCCGAAATCGTCGCAAAGCCGAGCAGCTCAGCGACCGCATGGATTCCCTCGAGGAGCGCATTGCGGTCCTGGCTGCCGAGGAGGAGTTGGCGGCCCTCCGACCGGACCTTGACGGCAAGGACGTCATTCGGCTGTTGGGCATCGAACCGGGTCCGGTCGTGGGCCGGGCACTGGCCCACCTGTTGGAGCTGCGCCTTGAGCACGGCCCGCTTGAACCCGAACGGGCCGAGGTGGAGCTACGGGCGTGGTGGGCCGGGCAGAACGCCTGAAGAGGCGGACTGCTCAGCGGCCGTCCTTGCGACCCCGAAAGATGACGGTCTCGGGCAACCAGCGACGGGCGGGGTGGCAATGCTGAGAGTTGGCGGAGCCGGGAACCGGAAACGGTTCGGCCAGCGTGTCGACCCGGAAATTGGCCCGTCCCAACATGGTGAACACCTCGGCGATTGGGTGCAACAACACCTCGCCCTGTTCCCCCGCCACCCGCCACCGGATGGTGCCGGCGGACGGGTACGGCGTGGATAAGACCGGTCGCTCGTAGTCGTCCGGCTCGGTGAGGTGCGCCACCGGGTGCGGAAGCGACAGCAGGAACGCCCCATCCGGCCGCAGCACCCGATGCACCTGGCGAAAGACCCGGCTGGGGTCGAGCTCCTGGGCCATGGCATAGATCGACACGCACAGGTCCACGCTGTCGGCCCGAATGAAGGCCAGGTCGGCGAGGTCGGCCTGATGAAACTCCACCCTGACCTCGGCGTCCTCGGCCAGCGCCCGAGCGCGACTGAGCCGGGCAGGAGACGGCTCGACCGCGATCACCCGCGCCCCGGCCCGGGCCATGGCCACCGAGCCGGCCCCCGCTCCGGCCCCAAGCTCGAGCACCCGTCGCCCCTCCAGATTGCCCAGGAGGCGTTGGTGGGTGGAATGGTCAAGGTCGGGGCCAAACTCCACGAAGTTGGTCTGCTGGCTGAGACCGTGGGGGAAGCTGGTGGGTGGAAGCCCCGGGGGCGGGGTTCCCGGGGCCAGGAGCAGCGGGCGCGGGCCGAGGTTGCCGGCCGACGGGTGACGGCGGGTGCGGTGCAACACGGTGCGATTGTCGAGGCTGGACACGATCCCAGTCTGTCGCTGTGACCGGCCTGGTGGGGTGATGGTGATGGCCGGGGCTGGAGGCGGGGTGATGCCAGGTGTTCGTGACGCCGCCGGTTCTGGTTCGCTGAGTCGAGGGGTAGGTTGTCGAACCGTGGAGCAGCTTTTTGCCCGGCTTCAAGGGCGCACGTCGCCCTCGGGGGAGGTGGACTATCGCCTCACGCGCCGGTCCACGCTTCGCAGCCTGGCCGCCGGCGAGGTTGACCGCGCCGAGGTGTGCGATGCCCAACGGGAGTTGATGCGGGTGGCGTTGGGCTGCTCGGAATCGGCGGGGGAGGAGTGCCCGGTGTGCAGGTCGCCGGATCGTCTGCGCCTCGTCCGGTTCGTTTTTGGGCCCCGTCTTCCCTCGGGCGGCCGAGTGGTGGCCTCGGCCAAGGAAATGAACCGAATCGGACGTCGAAAAGGTGATTTTCGGTGTTACGTGGTGGAGGTTTGTACCTCGTGCGCATGGAATCACCTGCTGCGAAGCTTCGTGATTCCGTCCGTCATCTCACCAGGTTGGGTGTCCCCAACCTGAGTGCCAAATGGCACGTCTAAGGGGTGTGCTCCCCGTCAGCCCGCCGCAGCGGCCAAAATGGAAGCGTCATGTCCTCCCAGCCCCCCGCCCGCCGCAGCCTGTTTTGGCGGAGCCGCCGTTTTTGGTTTGCAGCAGTGGTCGTCGTCGTACTGGGTGCCGGCGGTGTGTGGCGCCTGCTCGACCAGGTCGATCTCCCCGAAGAGATCACCAATCCGTTGGCGAACACCTCCTTGATCTGCGACGCGTCGGTGCCGGTGGGCACCTGCAGCATCGACAATGCGGCCGGGCAGATCTTCTCCGGCACGGAAAGCAGTCCGCTGGCCTACGACGACATTCCCATGGTGGTGAAGCAGGCGGTGGTGGCCTCGGAGGACCGCAAGTTCTTTGAGCACCAAGGTCTCGATCCCTTCGGTATCGCCCGCGGTCTCTACCAAAACTCGAAGGGCGGAGGCAGCCTGCAGGGCGGCTCCACGATTACCCAGCAGTACGTGAAGTTGGCCTACTTGACCAACAAGCGCTCGTTGGTGCGCAAGGTGCAGGAATCGGTGCTGGCGATCAAGCTCGAGCGCTCGATGACCAAGCAGAAGATCCTTGAGAACTACCTGAATCAGGCCTTCTACGGGCGCTCGGCCACGGGCATCGAAGCGGCGGCCCGGGTGTACTTCGACAAGCCGGCGTCCGAGCTCACAGCTTCGGAGGCGGCTTTTCTGGTGGGGTTGGTGCGAAACCCGGCTCGGGCCGAACCCACCGAACATCAAGAGACAGCGGTTCAGGTGCGCAATTCGGTGCTCGCGGCCATGGTGGAGGAGGGGTATCTGCCCAAGGCCGACTACGAACGGGAAAAGAAGCTGTTGGTGGTGACCTCCGACCGACAAGCCGGTGACGTCAACCGAAACACACCGCGCAACTTCACCGGCATTCCAAAGGACCTCAAGGACGCGGGTTACGAGTTCATCCTGGTGCAGGCCCGCGATCAGGCGAAGAAGCTCTTGGGTGGGGACGCTCAGGCCAAGGAACTGGTCAACGAGGGGGGCGTTCGCATCTACACGACGATCAACCCCGAGTGGCAGAAGAAGGCCTATGCAGCCATCTATGGCCGCCTCCCGGACCCGGCGGGTGATCCGGACGGCGCCATGGTGACCCTGGACAAGTTCGGGGCCGTGCGGGTGATGGTGGGGGGCCGCGACTACGACCGCAGCCAGGTGAACCTGGCTTTGGGATCCGAAGGCGGCGGATCCGGGCGTCAGCCGGGCTCGACGTTCAAGGCGATCGTTCTGGCCGAGTACATCCGGCAGGGCTACAGCCTGGACAGTACCTACGACGCCCCGCCCCGGTTGATGGTGCCCGGAGCCAACATCGACGGCACCGACTGGAAGGTGGACAACTACGGCTTCCTCGATGCCGGTCGGGTGACCGTTCGACAGGCGACCAAGAAGTCGATCAACACCGCCTACGCCCAGATGATGGAGACCGTGACCCCCGAGCAGGTGGTCAAGCTGGCCGCTGAGCTGGGCCTGGGCAAGTTCAATCCCGACCCGTCCCTGGTGCTGGGCACCAGCGAAGTGTCGCCGGAGGCGTTGGCGGCCGCCTACCTCACCTTTGACAATGACGGTACCTACACCGAACCGTTCCTGGTCTCCCACATCGACGGACCCGACGGCACGAAGCTGTGGGACGTCGGCGACACCGGCAACATCACCCGTCGTTCCGTGATGGACCCGGCCGTGGCGAAGTCGGTGTCATCGGCGCTGCGAGGAGTGGTGACCGACGATGGTTCGGGTCGCAACTCGGCGCTGGCCATCACCCAGTCCGCCGGTAAGACCGGCACGACACAGGACAGCCGCGACGCGTGGTTTGCCGGGTTCACCTGCAACATCGCCAACGTGGTGTGGATGGGCTACCCGGCGGGTCAGCAGAAGATGACCAACGTCGATGGCGAGAAGACGGTCACCGGCTCCAACGTTCCAGCACGGATCTGGCATGACCTGATGAGCCAGGTGGCCGACGACGATCCGGGCTGCGAGTTTGCCGTGGCCAACGGGGGACCCAAGGTCGAGACCGGACCGGACCAGCCGCGGATCCCGGTCACCGACAAGGATGGCAACCTCGTGTTGGATGACGAGGGTGTGCCCGAGTACGCGGGTCCGTTTGGTGTGCCGGGGGTACCCACCGACGGTGGTGCGGCCGCGGGGGGCTCGTCGTCCACGGGAACCACAGGAGGTTCGTCGAGTGGGTCGGGCACGTCGCCGACGGGCGCCGGACCCAGCTTGAGCACCTCCGGTGGCTCATCATCGACGGGCGGTGGTTCGCCGGCCGGTTCGACTACCGACGGGTCTGCACCCGCCAACCCCGAACCGCCCGCTCCGGAGGCGACTGCAGCGCCCACCCCGACGTCCGATGCACCGCCGGCACCCGAAGTCGGTGACACCACCGGGGGCACAACCGGGGGCACAACCGATGGCTCGACCACCGGCGGAACCGGTGACACGGGCGGGACCGCCGACGGGTCCGACGCCGGGTAGGCGCGTCAGCCCGGTTTGACCGCCAGGTGTGGATAGTTGGCCACGCAGGCTGCGCACCACACCTCGATTTCGTCATCAATGGTGGCCGCATCAAGGTCGGAGGGCGATTCCGGGCTGCAATAAACCCGCTGCACCGGTTCGGTGGGGAGGCCGGTCGACCCGCAGTTTTGGCAGTCGGTGTCCGACGACGACGGGTCCCGGACCGTTGGGTTCATGCGTGGAACGATACCCGCGGAAACACGGACACCTCCCTTGGGTGACCTGCGGGCGGGAGCGCCGATCGGCGGGTGCTTTGCTGGGCTATGCTGATCCATTCCGGCCGGCAGCCTTCGGGCGCTGGACCCTAGGAGGCAAAATGAGTGACCGTCCGACCGTTCCTCAGATTCGCGCCCGCAAGGTGCGTGACGGCGCCGAGCCGCTGGTGATGATTACGGCGCACGACGCCCCGACGGCCCGCATCGCCGATGCCGGCGGTGTCGACATGATCCTCGTCGGAGACTCGTTGGCCATGGTTGCCCTCGGATACGAGGACACCCTTCAGGTGACCATCGACGACATGGTGCATCACACCGCAGCGGTCGCTCGGGCCAGGCCTGAGGCGCTCGTCGTGGGCGACCTGCCATGGATGAGCTACCACACCGGTCGTCATGATGCGGTGCGCAACGCCGCGTCGCTGATCCGTGCCGGTGCCCAAGCGGTCAAGTTGGAGGGTGGCGCCAAGCGGGTGTCGGTGATCGATGCCATCGTCGATGCTGAGATTCCCGTCATGGGTCACCTGGGGTTGACCCCCCAGTCGATGCACGCGCTTGGCGGGTTTCGGGTGCAGGCCAAGAGTTCCGATGCGGCCATGGCCCTGGTGGAGGAGGCCAAGGCGCTCGAGCACGCGGGTTGCTTCGCCATCGTGTTGGAGGCGATCCCCGATGTGGTGGCCAACCTGGTCACGGAGTCGGTCAACGTTCCCACCATCGGCATTGGCGCCGGCTCGGGAACCGACGGTCAGGTGCTGGTGTTTGGGGACCTCCTGGGTCTCGACCCGGCCCGTCCCCCCAAGTTCGTGCGGCGCTATGCGCAGGGCTTCGAACTGCTCTCGGGAGCCGTCGGCGAGTACGTGGTCGATGTGAGGTCGGGCGCCTTTCCCTCCGAGGCCGAGACCTACCATGCGTCGCAGGCCACCACCGACACGCTGGCGATCTACGGCGGCGGTCGGTAGCCGTCGACTCGCTGCTCCCGCCTCACGGTGGGGGTGCGGGTACCGGGGTGCACGACCCAGCCGATTGTCACCGTGCTCTGTCATGCTGACCCGATGAGGAAGTTGGTATTCCAACGCCCTATGCTCGGCGCCTTGCGCAATCCCCTGGCCCCGGAGATTCCGGGGTCCGAACGGCCGAGTGCCGTGGTCCACAGGGAGGTACATATATGAACCGCGCTTACGAGTTGATGGTGATCATCGATGCCGATGTTGCCGACGCTGAAAACAAGGTCGTCGTCGATCGGGTCGAAGAATTGATCGGAGCGGCCGGCGGAGAGCTGTCCAGCACCGATCGGTGGGGGCGACGCAAGTTCGCCTACCTGATCAACCATAAGGCAGAGGGGTACTACGTGGTGTTCGAGTTCACGGCCGACCCGGCCAAACTCGACCCCATGGACCGCTTTCTCAGGCTGGCGGACGAGGTCGTCCGTCACAAGCTGATCCGACTGCCCGAGGCCGAGGCTGAGCGCCGCAGCCTGGCCGCGATGGCAGCGGAGGACTGAGGAGGTCCGTCATGGCAACCAACACCGTCACCATCATCGGCAACGTCACCCGTGACCCTGAGCTGAGGTTCACCCCCAGCGGTCAGGCCGTCGCCAACTTTGGCGTTGCAGTCAATCGACGCTGGCAGAACCGCCAGACCAACGAGTGGGAAGAGGCCACGTCGTTTTTCGACATCGTGGCCTGGGCACAACTTGGTGAGAACGTGTCCGAATCCTGCCCCAAAGGCACGCGGGTGATCGTTACCGGTCGCCTGGACCAGCGCAGCTGGGACGGCCCCGAGGGCGATCGGCGCTCCAAGGTGGAGATTGTGGCCGACGAGATCGCCCCCAGCCTTCGGTGGGCGTCCGCTCAGGTCACCAAAAACGAAAAGCGCAGCGCCGGCGACGCCGGACCCGGTGGAGGTGGCGGCAGTGCCGCAGCCCCGCCGCCGAGTGCACCCCCCGCTGGATACAACTACGACGAGGAGCCCTTCTAATGGCACGACCACGCCGCCCCAAGCCCAAAGAGTCGGGCCGTCGCACCAAGAAAAAGGTGTCGATTCTCAACACGGAGAGCATCGAGTACGTCGATTGGAAGGACGTCAACCTGCTGCGTCGCTTCCAGTCCGACCGAGCCAAGATCCGTGCCCGCCGAGTAACCGGCAACAACACCCAGCAGCAGCGCCAGGTGGCGGTTGCCATCCGCAGCGCTCGCGAGATGGCTCTGTTGCCGTACACGAACCGCGTGACCACCCATCGGGGTGGCGGCGGTGGCCGTGGCGGCCGTGACCGTGACGATCGCGGTGATCGTGGCGACCGCGGTGATCGCGGGGATCGTGGCGACCGCGGAGATCGCGGGGATCGCGGTGACCGTGGCGGGTCCGCTTCGACCGGTGACGACGCCTCCTCAACGGAGTCGAGCCCACTGGAGACCACGGAGGTCACGTCGTGAAGCTGATCCTGCGAGCCGACCTGGCCGATTTGGGAAAGCGGGGCGACCTTGTTGAAGTCGCTGACGGGTATGCCCGCAACTACCTGATCCCGCAGCACCTTGCCATGCCGTCCACCGCCGGCGCCGCCGCTCAGGCCGACGCCATGCGTCGTGGTCGCGACCAGCGCGATGCCGCAGCGCGTGAGGAGGCCGAGGACATGGCGAAGAAGTTGGTGACCGCGGCCATCACGATCCCAGCCAAGGCCGGTGACTCGGGCAAGCTCTTTGGTTCGATCACCAACGCGGATGTGGCTGAGGCCATCGAGGAGCAAACCGGCTTTTCGATCGATCGGAAGCACATTTCGATCGAGGATCAACACCTGCGCACCCTGGGCGCCCACACCGTCACCGTGCAGCCGCACAACGACGTGGCGTTCCCGGTGAATGTTGAGGTCGTCGCCGCCTAGCGGTTGACCCCGGCAGTACCCGCCCGTCAGAGCGCGGGTGGGATCGCGAAAAGATTTCCACAGGTCCTCCACAGCTGTGGAGGACCTGTGCGTTTTGTTGACCGGTACCCGCAGACTCCTCCCAACGATCCACAGTTGGTGTGGACAACGGTGTTCTGCCTGTGACCTTCTTTGACTGTCACCGGCACGGGTCACAATGGCCTGAGCACACCCGGAGACCAACGGAGATCGTATGGGCGCAGCAGTTCTCATGAGCCGAGCTCAACGATGACGGCAACATTCTCACAACGCGCCGAGCCGCAAGGTGCCAACGGCGGTTCCGGCGGACCGGTTCGGATTGCCGGACATTCCGGCCGCCAGCCTCCGCACAACCTGGCGGCAGAACGGTCGCTACTGGGCGCGATGTTGCTGAGTCCTTCGGCCATCGGCGATGCGATGCAACGCTTGGAGGCAGCCGATTTTTATCAACCGTCCCACAGCCACGTGTTCGATGCCATCGCCGGTCTCTACGCCGCGGGTTCGCCGGTCGACTCCGTCTTGGTGGCCGACCAACTGACCCGCAACGGCCTGCTGGACGCCATCGGCGGCGCCGGCACGCTCATCGAGTTGCAGGGCTCGGCGGCAGCGGTGTCCAACGCGGTCCATTACGCCAAGGTGGTCGAGGAGAACGCCCTCCTGCGGCGTCTGATCGCGACCGCGTCGGAGATCTCCGAGTTGGGCTTTCAACCGGCCGACGACGTGGCCTCCACCATGGATACCGCCGAGTCGCTGATCTACCGGGTTGCCCAGCGCCGGGTCACCGACACCCTGGTGCCGTTGCGTGATCTGCTGGGCGACACGCTCGATCGATTCGAGCAGATGTACGAGCAGGCGGGTGCGGTCACCGGCACCCCCACGGGCTTCACCGACCTGGACACCAAGCTCTATGGCCTCCAACCCGGCGCGCTGATCGTGCTTGGGGCCCGTCCGGCCATGGGAAAGACCGCCCTGGCCCTGGCCATCGCACGCAACGCGGCGATGGCATCGGGCAAGTCGGCGGTGTACTTCAGCCTGGAAATGAGCCATCTCGAGCTCACCCAGCGCCTGGTCTCCATGGACGCACGGGTCGACTCCAGCCACCTGCGGAACGGCAAGGTGTCCGACGCGGACTGGAACCGCATCACCCGTTCGTTGGGGCGCCTGGGCGACGCCGATTTGTGGATCGATGACAACGCCAACCTGACCGTGATGGAATTGCGGGCAAAAGCCCGCCGGCTCAAATCGGAGCTGGGCGGATCCCTCGGCCTGATCGTCGTCGATTACCTCCAATTGATGAGTGGGCCGGGCAGGGCCGAAAACCGTCAAACCGAGATCGCCGAGATCAGCCGCGGCCTCAAGGTGCTGGCACGTGAGATCGACACGCCGGTGCTGGCGCTGTCCCAGCTGTCCCGCTCGCTGGAGCAGCGGGCCGACAAGCGCCCCATGCTGTCGGACCTGCGGGAGTCGGGCTCGATCGAACAGGACGCCGACGTGGTGCTGTTCCTCTACCGGGACGAGGTGTACAACCCGGACACCCCCGATGCCGGCCTGGCCGAGGTGAACATCTCCAAGCACCGGGCCGGTCCCACCGGCACCTGCCGTCTGGTGTTCCTGCCCCACCACACCCTGTTTGAGAACGAGGCACGGGAAGAGGGGTAGGCCTCCCGGGGCGAGCCACTAATCTTCGCCCCAGTCGATTGGGGCGGTGGCGCCCCTCCAAAGGGGACAGCGTGAGCACACCGGAGACCGCCGACACGATCTGGGAACTGGTTGAGGCACGGGCGCAGGCCACACCCGACGCCGTAATGCTCATCGACGAGGCGGATACCAAGCTCACCTGTGTCCAACTGCGCGACGCGGCACTGAGCACCGCCGCCGGGCTGGCCGCGATGGGCATCGGCGAAAACACGCCGGTCACCTGGCAGTTGCCGACCACGATCGATGCCGTTGTCACCTCGCTGGCACTGGCCCGCCTCGGTGCGCTGCAGAACCCGATCCTGCACATCTACCGGGAGCGCGAGCTGGGGGTGGCCATCAGGCGTACCCGTCCCGAGTTGGTGATCGTGCCCGGCGAGTGGATGGGTACCGACTTTGAGGCGATGACCGCCGGGGTGCTCGACAGCCTGGAAGGTGACGACGTGGACGGTGCAGCCCGCCCGTGCGTGCTCAGCCTGGCCGACGGTCGCCCTACGGGCGATGCCGCTACTCTGGCGCCTTTTGCGCCGCCTGACGACCCGGCCACCGCGGTGCGCTGGATCTATTACACGTCGGGCACCACGTCCGAGCCCAAGGGCGTGCGCCACACCGACGCCACGTTGTTGGCCGGTGGGCGAGGCCTGGCGGCAGCGGTCGACCTGGGCGCCGACGATGTCGGGTCGATGGCGTTTCCGTATGCCCACATCGCAGGACCCGACTACCTGATCATGTGTCTGCACTCCGGGTTTCCGTTTGTACTCATCGGGGCATTCAACCCGCCCGCCGCCGTCGAGACGTACAACCGCTATGGCGTGACGATGATCGGCGGCTCGACGGCGTTCTACCAGATGTTCCTGGCCGAGCAGGCCAAGACCCCGGGGACGAAGTTCATTCCCACGTTGAAGCTGATCTCCGGCGGAGGCGCCCCCAAGCCGCCCGAGTTGGCCGCCCGCATTCGCGATGAGATCGGTGTACCGGTGTGCCACGGATACGGCATGACCGAGGTGCCGATGATTGCACAGGGGTCGCCCCGCGACACCGAGGAGCAGTTGGCCAACACCGAGGGGGCCCCGGTGCCTGGATGCGAGGTTCGCATCGTCACCGAGGACGGCTCGGTGGCATCGACCGGGCAGGAGGGCGAGGTTCGCCTCAAGGGCCCCATGGTGTGCTTGGGCTACACCGACGCGGAGGCAACCGCAGCCGCGTTCGACGACGAGGGTTGGTTCCGCACCGGCGACCTGGGCATCCTGCGAGACGATGGCCACCTTGCGCTGACCGGGCGCCTGAAGGATGTGATCATCCGCAAGGGTGAGAACATCTCGGCGAAGGAGGTGGAGGATCTGCTCTTCACCCACCCCAAAGTGGCCGATGTTGCCGTCATCGGCTTGCCGGACGAGGATCGCGGCGAACGCGTTGCCGCCGTCGTGGAACGGGCTGAGGGCGTTGACGACCTGACATTTGCCGAAATGTCTGCTCATCTCAACGCCGCAGGGCTGATGACCCGCAAGATCCCCGAGCAGCTTGAGGTCGTCGAGGCCCTGCCGCGAAACGAAACGTTGCGCAAGGTGCTGAAGTTCAAGCTGCGGGAGACCTACGCGGATGTACCGTGGACCCCGGAACCCCGCTGAGGCTCGAGCCGCCGACCTTCGGTGCCTGTGACCGGCTCAGGCCGGGGTGAGCTGCAGTTTGAACTCGAGGGTGCCGTTCGGGGCGGCCTTCACGATGCCGGAGATGTCGGGCACCTCGATTTTGTAGTCGGCGAGGGCGATCGGCGTGGACCCCACGACCTCGAGTTGGTCCTTGGCCGTGAGCTGCGCATCGAGCTTGACGGCTACGTCCTTGGTCACGCCATGCAGTTTCAGCGTCCCCTCGGCCTCCATGGACACCGGGTCGCCCACCGTGGGTTCTCCGGGCAGCTCCAAGGGCCCGTCCAGGGTGAAGGTCGCCTCCGGAAACTGATCGGTCTGGAGGTAGTCGGCTCGCACGCGGTCGTCGCGTAGAGCTGCATCGGAGGTGAGCGTGCCGGTCTGGACGGTCACGGTGACGTCGCTGACCGTGTTGGCCTTCAGCGTCAGACTGCCTGCGACGTCCTCGGTTCGTGCGGTGGCGGTCTTCTCCAAACCTCGCAGGACCTCGTCAATGCGGTAACCGGCCTGGCTGCCCTCAGCGACCTTCCAGGTCGTTGCCTCCGCCTCGTCGACGGACTCCTTTGGCGCCGCCGCCGTGGTGACCGAGGTGTTGGCTCCGCCGTTGGTCTCGCTGAGCTGGAACTCGTCCTCGGCTGAATCATTGAGGGCCCAGAAGGCAATGCCGCCGCCCACCGCGATGACGAGAGCGCCGGCTACGGCCAGCGCGATGACGAGTGGCTTCTTCACGTGGTCTCCCTGTTGTGGAGACACCAACGTAGCCGGCCTCAGCGACGGCGGTGCCGCGCCGGAGGTTGGCTTTCATGGGGATAGGTTCGAGAGGTGCGCGTTGATGATGAAGTGTCGGTGGACGCCGACGAGTTGGTCACTCAGGCGCTGGCAGCCGACCCTGATGTTGAGGTGCCCGACAACGCGGTGAGCTTTGACGAGTTGACCGGTGGGCACGAGTTTGAGCTGTTGCCCGACTGGTACATGCCCCAGCCCGGAAGCAGGGCCGAAGTCGTGGGTGGCTGGCGTCGTCGGGTGGTGCTGGCCGTGGTGGGCAGCATCCTGTTGGTCGACGCCGCCGGGTTCTGCGTGATCTACGGTCACATCACGATTGGTTGAGATGCACGGGAGCGCGATGGGTCAGCAGGCGAGTTCACGGTGGGCCACGACCGACGGCCCGCGAGGAGCCGCCTACGACGAGCGCTTTGCGCGGCTGGCGGCCTCGGGCGAGGACGTGCACGGCGAGGCCACGTTTGTCGCCGGCTTCCAGCCCCGGTCCGTCCTCGATGCGGGATGCGGCACCGGACGGGTGGCGATGGAACTCCGGCGGCGTGGCATCGAGTCGGTGGGTGTCGATGCCGACCGGGGCATGTTGGCTGCTGCGGTGGCGCGTGACCCCGACGGCGAGTGGCTCATCGGTGACATCTCCACCCTGGTCATCGCCGACGACACGGCTGAGGCTCGCCGGTTCGACGTGGTGGTGGCCGCGGGCAACGTCATGATCTTCCTGGCGCCCGGAACGGAAACGGCGACCGTCGCCAACCTGGCGGCCCACCTGGTGCCGGGAGGCGCGCTGATCTGCGGGTTTCAGCTTCAGGCCGGGCGCTACCCGCTCGACTGCTTCGATGCCGACTGCGAGGCGGCTGGATTGGTGCCGGTAGAACGCTGGAGCACCTGGGATCGACAGGTGTTCGACCCGGACGGTGGCTACGTGGTGGCGGTGCACAGGCGCCCGCGCCACACGCCCTGAATCACGGGATCTGAGGCTCGGTAGCGGCCTGGTAGGAGACCAGGTCGGGCAGGTCATCAAACTCGGGCTGCTCGGCCAGACGCTTGGTCTCGGCCTGGGTGGCCTCAGCGGCGGTGAATGGTCGCACGTCCAGGCACCACTCCACCAGGATGCCGTTGGGATCGTGGGCGTACACACTGCGACAGAATTCGTGGTCCAGTTCGACCACCTCCAACCCGGCGTTCATCATGGCGTCGCGTTTGGCTGCGAAACGCTGCTCGTTGACGGCGTCGAAGGCCAGGTGGTTGACCCAGTCGGGTAGGCCCAGGTCGACCGAGATGGCGGTTTTGGGCGGCTCCAGGTCGGGGATGTGCAGGTCCCAAAACGCGATCATGCCTGGACTGCCCACATGGCCTGGGGGTGTGGTGGCATAGAACAGGTGCTTTGCCCAGCCACCCTGGGGTGTGGGCGCCGACACCGTCTTCACCAGCGAGAATCCCATGATCTCGGTGTAAAAGCGGTGAGTGGCGTCCAGGTCGGCGGTTGCGTAGGCGACGTGGTGAACTCCCATGAGGCCGATCCTACCGACGGGTCGATCGAAGCGCTGTGGCTCTGGCTCGGGTTCGCTGCGTGAACTCGGTTGGTGTGGCCGCCCAGCGGGCGACGTCCGGCGGATTGGTGGAAGTCAGCGCGGGGAGCCCGTCGAGGTACCGCTCGCGATCCCACTCCTCGATGCCGAGGGACGCCAGGTGGTCCGTCTGCCACTGCGTGTCGATCAACATTTTGTCCGCGGTGCGCTCTTCGGTGAGCAGGGTGACCAGCCCAACCAGTGCCACCTTGGAGGCGTCACGTGCAGAGTGGAACATGGATTCGCCGGCGAAGAGCGCACCCAGCGAGACGCCGTACACGCCGCCGACCAGTTGGTCGTCCGGGTCCCAGACCTCCACGCTGTGAGCAATGCCAAGCGCGTGAAGGCGCTCGTAGGCCTCGACGATCTCAGCGGTGATCCAGTGACCTCGACGGGCGGGATCCCCACAGCGCTCGATCACCGTCTCGAACGCTCCGTTGACGCTGAGGTGGTACCGACGCGTCGCCCTCGCCAGCGACCCCGACACCACCAGAGCCTCGGGACGCAGCACGCCCCGGTGCCTTGGCGAGTACCAGCCGAACCCGGGGGCGTCCGGTCCGGCGCGTCGGAGCAGGTCCAGCGGGCTGTGGACGAGTGGCATCGGGAAATACCCGGCGGCGTAGGCGGCCACCAATGTCTCGGGTCGCAGGTCGGCGCCGGCGGCAACCAGGTCGTCAGCGTCGGGGTCGGGCCGGGGAAAGCTCCACATCAGGTCCATTGACCCACCGCCCTGCGATCCGAAACGAGCCGCTACTTGCTGTAGTCGTAGAAGCCCTGACCGGACTTTCGACCCAGGTATCCGGCGGTCACCATGCGACGCAGCAGCGGCACCACCCGGTAATGGTGGTCGCCAAACTCGTCATACAGGGCATCGAGAATGGCGACGGACGTGTCCAGGCCCACCAGATCGAGCAGCGCCAGGGGGCCCATCGGGAAGTTGCAACCGCCCATCATCGCCTGGTCGATGTGCTCGCGGCTGGCGGTGCCGTTCTCCAGCATGCGTACGGCGTTGTTGAGGTACGGGAACAGCAGGTGGTTGACGATGAACCCGGCCCGGTCGGCCACCTTGACCGGATCCTTGCCGCACTTGGTGGCGAAGGCGACCGCGGCCTCGATCGTCTCGTCGCTCGCCGTCATCGGCGTCACGATCTCGACCAGCTTCATCGCCGTCGCGGGGTTGAAAAAGTGAATGCCGCAGACCTTGTCCGGGCGCCCGGTGGCAACCGCCAACTCGGTGACCGCCAGGGTCGAGGTGTTGGTTGCCAGGATCGTGTCGGGTCCGCACACCTGATCGAGTTCGGTGAACAGGGCGGACTTGGTGGCGAGATCCTCGACGACCGATTCGATCACCAGGTCGCAGTCGGCGACGGCCGACAGGTCGGCCGTGGCGGTGACCCGACCCAGGATGGCGGCGTGGTCCTCCTCGGAAAGCCGACCCTTGTCGACCGCACGCTTCAGATTGGAGTCCATCTTGGCCAGCGTGGCATCCGCCGATTCCTGCTTGCGTGAGCGCAGGATCACCTCGTAGCCCGCCCGGCTCGCCACCTCGGCGATGCCTGAGCCCATGATTCCCGATCCGATGATGCCAACGCGTGTAGTCATGGCGCCGGAGGGTACAGACCAAGGGGCGTCTCGTGCCATGCCGGGCCTGTGTGGCAGCATCTCGGTCCACCTCGAAGGAGCTGAGATGAGCGGAACGCTGGCCCTGCTGGGCGGAGCCGAATGGACCGAGGGTGTCACCCTGGATGCCGCGCTGGCGAAGGAATCTTCGGCGACCGAGGTGTCCATCCTTCCGACGGCGACGGCCTACGAGAATCCCGGCGCCCGGGTGGAGCGCGCCGAACGGTCGTTAGGCGCGCTGGGCCTGTCCATCAACGTCCTCCCGGTGTACCAGCGGGCCCAGGCGTTCGAGCCCGAATGGGCTGAGCGCGCGGCGTCGGCCAAGTGGCTGTATCTCACCGGGGGCTCGCCCATGCACCTGCGGTCGGTGTTGTTCGATACCCCGCTGTGGGATGCCGTGATCGACGCATTCGAGCGGGGCGCCACGTTGGTGGGAGCCGGCGAAGCTGCGTCGGTGTTCTGCGACGCGCTGCCCGATCCCCGAGGCGGAGCGTTCACGGTGGGACTCGACCTGATCAACACCCTGACCGTCCTGCCGCGCTACGAGCGTTGGTCCGCCGAGACGCTGCACCGCACGGTGTCGCTGGCGCCGTCCGGTCTGCCGGTGGTGGGCCTGGACGCTCAGACGGCGCTGGTGAGATCCCCAGGCGGGTCGTGGAGCGCCGAGGGGCCGGGCCGGGTGGCGGTCTACGTTGATGCCCATCAGGCCGAGGTGGCGGATCTGCCCGCCGACCTGCATCGCTGAGTGGGCGTCGTTACTTCTCGGAAATCGTGATCGATTCGATTTTCACGGCTTGTTCCGGGGTGTCGCCATTGGGACCACTCACCTTTTGGTTGCCGATCTTGTCGACGACGTCCTTGCCGTCGGTCACCTTGCCGAACAGCGAGTAGGTGGGGCTGGAGTTGAGTGGTGCCGGGTCGCCGGTGACCACGAAGAACTGCGACCCGGTGCTGTTGGGCTCCTGGGTCTTGGCCATGGCCAGGTCGTAGGGCGCATAGAGGCCGTCGGCAGGGGGCTCCTCGGCGATGGTGTAGCCCGGGCCACCGCCACCCAGTTGCGTGAGGTCAGCGGTGTCGGTGGGGTCGCCGCCCTGGATGACGAAGTCGGGGACGATGCGGTGAAACGGGATGCCGTCGTAGAAGTGTGATCGGGCCAGTACCACGAAATTGTTGACGGTGTTGGGGGCTGCCTTGGCGTCCAAGGCAACCGTGAAGTCGCCCTCGCTGGTTGCGACCTTGGCGGTGTAGGTCTGCGTGGGGTCGATACACATCTTGGGTGGGGCATCGAAGGTGGTGATGCGCTTGGGCGTGCCGTCCTTGGGTGGGCAGGGCAGTTCGGAGACCGCCTCCGCTGCGGTCTCGCTCTCGGGCGACGGCGATGACGAGGTGTTGTCGTCGCCAAACAGGGCCCATGTGGCAACGCCGATGACGGCCAACACGGCGAGTGCCGCAACCCCGCCGATCAGGTTGCGGCGGCGCTGCTCACGCTTGAGGGCGGTGCGAACCGACTCCTGGTGTTGACGGTGCTGTTCCTTTTGGCGTTCTCGTCGCTCGGTACCCACGGCGGGCAACCCTACCGTTGCCGCGCGGCGATATGCCTCGCCGGGGAGACGGTCCCGAAAGAAGATGATCCACCACCGTGTAGCCTGGATGGGCTGTGAAGACGGTTGTGCAGAAGTTCGGAGGCACCTCGGTTGCCGACGCGGATCGAATCCGTCAGGTGGCCGACAACGTGGCGCGCACTCGTCGGCGCGGCGATCGCGTCGTGCTCGTGGTGTCGGCGATGGGCAAGGAGACCGATCACCTGCTGGCGCTGGCCAAGGACGTTTCGTCCAACCGGCCGGGACGCGAGATGGATATGTTGATCACGGCCGGTGAGCGCAAGGCGGTTGCCCTGGTATCGATGGCGCTTGCCGATATTGGAGTGCCGGCAGCGTCGTTCACCGGGAGTCAGGCCGGTTTCATCACCGACACCAACCACACGTCGGCCAAGATCGTGGAGGTCAAGGGCGACCGCATTCGATCGGCGCTCGAAGCCGGTCAGGTGCCGGTGGTGGCCGGCTCGCAGGGCTATTCAACCGACGGCGACGTGACGTTCCTCGGCCGCGGCGGATCGGACACCACCGCGGTGGCGCTGGCCGAGATGCTCGGAGCGGACAGCTGTGAGTTGTACACCGATGTCTCGGGCGTGTTCACCACCGACCCCCGCCTCGTGCCCGAGGCCACCAAGATCAAGCGCATCAGCTTCGACGAGATGTTGGAGATGTGTGCCACCGGCTGCCCCAAGCCTGCGATGCGATCGGTGGAGTACGCCTCACGCCATGGGGTTTCGCTGCACGTTCGCTCGGCGTTCACGTGGGAACCGGGCACCTGGATCGTCGAGGAGGAACCCGACATGGAACAAGCCGTCATCCGAGGCATCACGCACGACCCGAGCCAGGCCAAGGTGACCGTGGCCAGCCTGCCCGATCGCCCGGGGGTGGCCGGAACGCTGTTCCGGTCGCTGGCGGAGCGGCAGGTCAACGTGGACATGATCGTGCAGAACACCTCGGAGGATCACAAGACCGATATTTCCTTTACGGTGCCCCACGATGAGCTGGAGGCCACCTTGGCCGGGGTCAACGGGTTGCTGGGCGAGCTTGGGGCAAGCGGGGTGTCAGCGAGCTCCGACATCGCCCGGGTCAGCGTGATCGGGGCGGGTATGAAGTCGCATCCGGGGGTCGCGGCGGCAATGTTCGAGACGTTGGCCGCCAACGAAATCAACATCGACATGATCTCCACCTCCACGATCCGCATCAGTTGTGTGGTTGCGGAGGCCGACGCCGAGCGTGCTGTCATGGTGCTGCACAAGCGCTTCGGTCTGGGACAGGGCGACGACGCCGTGGAGTTCGGGGGGTAGGGGTCATCAGCCCACTCCGGCGGGCAAACCCGGTTGGGCACCCGCGGTTCACGGCTTAGCCTGGGGGCCATGAGAATCGGAATCGTAGGAGCCACCGGCCAGGTCGGGGGCGTCATGGCGCGCCTCCTGGCAGAGCGGAACTTTCCCATCGAAGAGCTGCGGCTGTTCGCCTCGGCCCGTTCGGCGGGCAAGGTGGTGTTGGCGGCCGGCCGCGAGGTGACGGTGGAGGATGCCTCCACCGCTGACTACGCAGGCCTCGACCTGGCGTTGTTCTCCGCTGGTGGGGCAACTTCGAAGGCGCTTGCCCCCCAGGTGGCGGCGGCCGGCCCGATCGTGATCGACAACTCCTCCGCCTGGCGTATGAATCCTCAGGTACCGCTCGTGGTGCCCGAGGTGAATGCCGCAGCCCTGGACGATCTTCCGCTCGGCATCATCGCCAACCCCAACTGCACCACGATGGCGGCCATGCCGGTGCTTGGCCCACTGCACGCCGAGGCCAAGCTGACCCACCTGGTCGTCAGCAGCTACCAGGCCATCTCCGGGGCCGGATTGGCCGGGGTGGAGGAACTGGACTCACAGGTGACCCAGCTGGGGGCTGGACGTGTCGGGCTGACCGAGGACGGCTCGTTGGCCGACGGGCTCACCCCGAAAGCATTTCCCGCACCCATCGCGTTCAACGTGGTGCCCCGGTGTGGGTCGTTTGTGGATGACGGCTCGGGTGAGACCGACGAGGACCAGAAGCTGCGTGACGAGAGTCGCAAGATCTTGGGTATTGACGACCTGGTCGTGTCGCCAACCTGCGTCCGGGTCCCTGTCTTCACCGGGCATGCGCTTTCGATCAACGCCCGTTTTGCCCGTCCGATCAGCCCCGATCGGGCCACCGGGTTGCTGTCGAACGCCCCCGGGGTTGAGCTGAGCGACCTGCCAACGCCGTTGGATGCGGCCGGACGCGACCCGTCGCTGGTCGGCCGCATCAGGGTTGACCCCACCGTTGAGCACGGCCTGGCGATGTTCGTGGTCGGTGACAACCTGCGCAAGGGGGCTGCGCTGAACACCATCCAGATCGCCGAGGCGCTCATCGAGCGGGGTCGTTTCGCCTGAGGAACGCTCCCAACCGGACTTGTGCCGATTACACCGGCGGGTCGTTGACGTAGCGCTCCATGGCTTCGTCCAGCGTGATGCCGCATTGGTTGGCCAGCGACGCCAGCCAGGCCAGTACATCACCGAACTCGTGCACCTGCTGGGCCCGGGTGCCCTTGCGCACCGCCTGAGCCAGCTCACCCAGCTCCTCACAGAGCCACGCCACCGTGGCGGGTACTCCGCGCTCGCGGTCCGCGTCGCCATACAGGCGATCCATCAGGGTCTGAACCTCAGCGAGTTCCATGGGCCTCAGTACAGCACTTGGATCCGAAGGCGGGCTGCGAGCCTCAGGGGTCACCCGCCGGTGACTCCCTGAAGCTCGACGCAGTCGGGGAGGGGAGATTTGAACTCCCGGCCTCCACGTCCCGAACGTGGCGCGCTAACCAAGCTGCGCTACTCCCCGGAGTAGGGCCACATGCTAACGCTGGATCGGCTGATCACGACAATGCGTTTGGTTTGGGGCTCGGGTTCCATGGCTTCCGAGGTGCATCAGGGTCGGGCAGGGAAGGCCAGCTCGGGTGGCAACGCCGGGTAACCGGTCAATCTGCGAACCTCCGGTAGGGTTTGTTGGGCCGATCCCCCGTTGATCGGGTGCTTGAGACGAAGGAACCCGCCTTGGAAGACGCCCACGCCGAGCCGCGCACCGCCCTGATCTTCGGCGGCACCTCGGAGATCGCGCTGGCCATCGCCAACAAACTGAGCGTCGGCCGTTTGCGGCAGGTGGTCGTTGCGGTGCGCGATCCCAACTCCGCCCGGGTGGCCGAAGCCCGGGCCGAGCTGGAAGGCGCAGGCCTCACGGTGCACGTCGTGGAGTTCGACGCCGTCAGGCACGACCAGCACGAGGCCGTGGTGGCCAAGGCCGTCGAGGCCGTCGGAGACCTCGACCTGGTGATGGTGGCCCATGGTCAGCTCGGCGATCAGGGGTCGTTGGTGAACGATCCGGTCGGCGCCGCGGCACTGGTCGACGTGAATTTTGCCGGGGCGGTATCGGCCAGTCTGGCCGCAGCAGCTCAGCTACGCAGCCAGGGACACGGACGCATGCTGATGATCTCGTCGGTGGCTGCGGTTCGCCCTCGGGCCTCGAACTATCTGTATGGCTCCACCAAGGCGGGGTTGGACGCGTTCGGACGGGGTCTGTCCGACGACCTTGAGGGCACGGGGGTGCGAGTGTCGGTTCTGCGTCCGGGCTTCGTTCGCACCCGGATGACCGAAGGCATGGAGGAGCAACCCTTCAGCGCCGACCCGGATGAGGTGGCCGAGGCCGCCGTGGTGGGTCTGCTCAGGGGCCGCCGGGTGATCTGGGCTCCGGCGCCGCTTCAGGGTGTCTTCGGTGTGCTCTCGGTCATGCCCGGACCGATCTGGCGCAAGATCTCGAAGCGGTGAGCGAGCGACCAACTTCGCTGCTCGTCGGTCTGATCCGGTCGCTGCGACCCCAACAATGGACCAAGAACCTGTTGGTGCTGGCGGCCCCGCTGGGCGCGGGGGTGTTGGGCAGCGTCGAGGGCGTGATCGACGTGGTGATTGCGTTCGTTGCGTTCAGCCTGGCCGCAGGCGCCACCTATGTGCTCAACGACCTGCGTGATCTCGAGCAGGATCGGGTCCACCCCCGTAAGCGGCATCGTCCCTTCGCCTCGGGTGCTGTTCCGGTGGGTGTCGGCATTGTGTGGGGACTGGCCACGTTGGCCGGAGCCATCGCTGTATCGCTGCTCAGGCCACACCTGGTGTGGGTCGTCTTGGGTTACGTGGTGCTGACCACGTCGTACTCGCTGTGGCTGAAACACCTTGCGGTGATCGAGCTGGTGGCGGTCGCTGCCGGTTTCGTTGTGCGGGCCGTAGCCGGCGCCGTTGCGGCCGATGTGCCCATCTCGCCCTGGTTTTTCGTGGTGGTGTCCGCCGGTGCGCTGCTGATGGTGACCGGCAAGCGTTCGTCCGAACTGGCGCACCTGGGCGACACGGGTGCCACCCGGCCTGTGCTGACCGAATACACCTCCGGATACCTGCGCTCGGTTGAGGTGATCGCGGCATCCCTGGCGTTGGCCGGATATGCCCTCTGGGCATTCGACTCGGCGATCGCCACGCAGGGTGGTGCCGGGGATGTGCTGTTCAAGGTGTCCCTGGCGCCGTTCGCCGCAGCGGTGCTGCGATTCGTGCTGATCGTCGATCGGGGCGAGGCGGCCGAGCCGGAGTACGTGTTGGTTCGTGATCGTCAGATGCTGGTGCTGTCGCTGGTATGGATGGGTGTGTATGGCGCGGGCGTATTCTTTTCCTGAACCGCAGCGCACTGCGCTGCTGAGCGGCTGGGGCCGAACCAGCCCCACCCGAGCCGAGGTGTTGGCACCGGCCTCGGCGGCCGAGTTGACCGCGGCGTTGGCCGACCCGCCCGCGCGGGGCATGGTGGCCCGCGGGCTGGGACGCTCCTATGGCGACGCTGCCCAGCGGGCGGGGGGCCGAGTGGTGGACCTGACCGGTCTGACCGACGTTGAACTCGACGTCGAGACGGGCGAGTGCAGGGTCCGGGCCGGCACCAGCATCGACACCGTGTTGCGGGTTTTGGTGCCACGGGGCTACTTCGTGCCGGTCACCCCGGGCACGCGGTTTGTCACCCTGGGCGGGGCCATCGCCGCTGATATCCACGGCAAGAACCATCATCGGCATGGGTCGTTTGGGTCGCACGTCACCTCGATGGTCTTACGCACCGCCGACGGCGAACGACGGGTCATCGGTCCTCACGCGGAGGCGTCCTTGTACTGGGCCACGGTTGGTGGCATGGGATTGACCGGGGTCATCGAGGAGGTCACATTTCAGGCCCAGCCGATCACCTCGTCGCGCCTGGTGGTCTTGGCCGAGCGCACCACCAACTTGAGCGACTCGATTGCCCGCCTGATCGAACTGGACCGCGAGGCCGAGTACACGGTTGCGTGGTTGGACCTTGCCGCCGGCGGTGCCGGCGCCGGACGTTCGGTGATCACCTCGGGACGGTTTGCCCGTCCCGAGGAGCTGCCCCGCCGATGGTCAGATCGGCCGTTCGCGTTCGACCCCGGGCTGCCGGTGGACGTGCCGGTGACCCCGCCGCCGGTGGTGCTCAACCCGGTGTCCATTCGGGCGTTCAATGAGGTGTGGTACCGCAAGGCCCCCAGGCGTCCAAAGCAGGTCATCAACTCGATCCCAACCTTCTTTCACCCATTGGACCTGCTGGGGTCCTGGAACCGCATCTACGGGCCCAACGGGTTCCTGCAGTGGCAGTGCGTGGTGCCCGACACCGCCACCGACGTTTTGGCGGGGATCATGCGCCAGTTCACCCAAACCGGGGGCCGGTCGTTTCTGACCGTGCTGAAGCGTTTGGGGCCGGGCAACCAGGCGCCGCTGTCCTTTCCGACGGCCGGATGGACCTTGGCAGTGGATGTGCCGGTGGGCGACCCGGACCTGCCCCGGCTGTTGGATCGACTCGACGAGCAGGTTGCCGAGGCGGGAGGTCGGATCTACCTGGCCAAGGATGCCCGCATGAGACCGGAGCTGCTCCCGGTGATGTACCCGAGGCTGGACGATTGGCGAGAGGTGCGGGCGTCGGTGGATCCCCGCGGGGTGTTCCGCAGCGACCTCTCCGAGCGGCTCGGTCTCACCTGAGCGGCTTGGCTCAGCTCGGGCCGGTCACGAAAGAGAGGTGGGGGAACGGCGGCACGGTTGCGTGTGGCCGCCGGTGTCGAGATCAGCTCAGACGGCGGGTTCGCCCTCGTCGATGGTGCCGTCGGCGTGTTCGAACCAGCCTCGCCCGGCCGCAACAGCCGCTGCGGCCCGACGGAGGCGGAATGAGTCGAGCGGCTTAATCATCCAGCCGTCCGCCTCGGACTGCCCGGCCAGGAACACGTCGGCGCCCCGGTCGAGCAGGAGAAGGATGCGCTGGGGAGCCAACCGCCGGCCGCCCTCCTCGTTGCGCAGGTGCAACGAGGTGGCCATGCCACCCATGTTGCCGATCTGCAGGTCGAGCACCACCAGGTCGGGTTGGCGCTCCCGCACCGCACCGAACACCTCCGCCCCGCTGTTGACCCGACCGACCTCACAGCGGTCGTCGCCCAGGGTGGCGTCCACATCGTCGGCGAGGGCATCGGAATCGGTCGCGACCAGCACGTACTCCACGACCATCCATCGTAGTGCAGCCCGAGTCTCCGATGAACCTGTTGGGTTTCGACGTGTGTGGGGTGAGGCTGGAGTGTGGGGCTCCGATGAACCTGTTGGGTTTCGACGTGTGTGGGGTGAGGCTGGAGTAGTGAGCTGTCGCCGGGGGGCTACCCGATTGGTGGCCGACGATCTAGAGTCTCGAAACGTCATCGTGTCTGAGCAGCTTTCGTCGGTGACGCTCATGTGGGGGGAGTGGATCGTTGGAGATCGAGATCGAACACGCAGATGGGGTCACGGTGTGTCAACCGGTTGGCGACCTGGATGCCTATACCGTGCCTGCCTTTCGAGAGCGGCTGACCGAAGCCGCCACGAAGGGCAACGTCATCATCGACCTGTCGGGAGTGCCGTTTATGGACTCTGCCGGGCTCGGAGCGCTGGCGGGGGGAATACGTCGCACCCGAGATGCGGGCGGAGACATCGTGGTGTCGTGTAACCGAAGCACGCTGGTGCGCCTGCTGCAAACCACCGGTTTCGACAAGATCGTGTCGGTGGTGGGCAGCGTGGACGAGGCCCGACTGTCGTTGAAGTCGGGTGAGCAGGGCTGACCCGGTTGGGTTGAAGAGCCGTGGGGCCTCAGGACGGATCGCTGCTCAGCAGCGATCGGCCAACCCGCTTGAGCCCTTCGACGTCGTGTACGTCGGTTGCAAGCGAGGGGACGTACACCACCGCCGCCGAGCCCACCTGGGCGGTGAGTTCGGCCAGGTTGGAGCGTTCCTCCCGAGCGAGTCGCCGGAGGTCGCAGCGCGCACGGTGGTAGTCGATCATTGCCTCGCCGCCCGGCGAGTGCTGCAACGCCGTCAGCGCGGCCTCGTCGGCCGCCGGGTCGGCTTCGCCGAACGGGGGGTGCATGCGGTTGACGATCAACGCTTTGATGTTGATGCCGTCATCGAGCAGCCGATGTGCGAAGTAGCGGGCCTCGGCCACTGAGTCCTCCCGGGGGGCGGTGATCAGTACGAAGGCACACCTCGGGTCGGCGAACAGCTCGGTCACCGCGTTGGCCCGAAGCCTGAAGCCCTCCTCCATGCCCTCGAAGGCCTGAAAGAACGCCACGGCATCGCTGATCACTTCGGAGCCAACCACTTTGCCCACCTGGCGCAGCAGGGCGGCGGTGGCGGCATTGAACATCTTCAGCAAGCCGCGACTGGGAGCGGTGACCACCCGGTACAGCCGGTGATTGAGGAACCGTGAGAGTCGCTCCGGTGCTTCCAGAAAGTCGAGTGCATTGCGTGTGGGTGGAGTGTCGACGACCACGAGGTCGAAGGCCTCGTTGCGATGCAACTCGTAGAGCTTCTCGGATGCCATGTACTCCTGGGTGCCCGAGAGGGTGCCTGAGATGTTGCGATAAAAGGGATTGACCAGTATTCGGTTTGCCTGATCCTCATCCGCCGCGTAGCGGGTCACCAGCGAGTCGAAGGTGGACTTGGCGTCCAACATCAGCGCCCACAGTTCGCCGGGCCATTGGCCGGTGATACGGGCCGGTTCAGCCCCGATGTGGTCAAGACCCAGCGCATCGGCCAGGCGGCGGGCCGGGTCGATGGTGACCACGGCGACCCGGCGTCCCCGTTCCGCAGCGGCGAGCCCGATCACGGCGGCGGTGGTGGTCTTGCCCACGCCTCCCGATCCGCAACAGATGATCACCTCGGCGGTGTCCACCAGTTGGGTCATGTCTGCCGGGTCGGCCGGGTCGTGGGGAGGGGGGCCGTCAGGCACCGACTTGGTGGGGCTCATGGCGCCTGCTCTCAGTCGGTCAGGGCTGGGTCGAGGGCATCGATTCCGGCCAGGAGCTCGTCTGCCAACCGGGTGAGATCGCTCTGGTCGAGTTCGTTGGTGAACACGAAGTCCAGGTTGAGGGTGGTGAGTGGCAGTTCCCGTGCGAGGCGAGCCAGTTGACCCTGTTGCATGTCGCAGCGTTCGGTCCGGTAGGCCCCTGCCGAACCCAGCGAGACGACCTCGTCGTCGGTGAGGGACACGTCGGCAGCTTTGGCTGCCTGCTCAACGTCCGTCTCCAGCCCTGGCAGAGGCGGCCACGTGCCGTTGATGATGACCGGACCGAGCATCACGCCCACGTCCTCCTCCAGGCTGTACGCGGTGTCGATCAGTTCGTTGATGGGGGTCTCCTCCGGCAGCGTCGCCAGCATGACCCGGGTGCGGGTGGGGTCGCCCAGCATGGCGAGGGCCTCGGTGGCCTGGCTGTGCAACGCCCCACTGGTGGCCGCCTCGGCAATGCCGGTGGCGCTGCGCAGGAACGTGATGGCGTGACCGGCTGCGGGAGCATCGAGGATGATCAGGTCGGCGGCCCCCTCGGTTTCCAGTTGGCGAATCTTGCCCAGCACCAGCAGGTCGCGAATGCCGGGGGTGGAGGTCGAGACGATCTCGAGAATGCCCGAACTCACCATGGCCCTGCCCACCCGTTTCAGCCCATGGTCGGCAAGGTAGTCAAGCAGTGCCTCGTCGGGAGTGATCAGCCTTGCGGTCAGCGAACCCGTAACCTCACCGGGCAGCGGTACCTGGACGGGTTCGTAACCAAGGGGTTCGCAACCCAAGAGGCGCGAGAGCCCGGTTTTGCCCTCCAACTCCACCAAAAGCACTGACAGGCCGCTCCGGGCGGCGGCAACCGCCAGGGCAGCGCTGGCCGTCGTCTTGCCGACGCCACCCTTGCCAGCAACGATGATGAGTCGGGATGCAGCGAAGAACTGCGTCGAATCCACGTTCTCCCCTCGGAGGCCTGCCTGTGGGCACACTAGTTCAACCAGTCTTTGAGCCCCGCCGGGCCGTCCGCGTCGTGGTGGGTGCAGCGTTGGTGGTGGGGTCGTTGGCCGCGCTCGTGGGGCTGGTGGGGGCCTCGACCGCCGGCGCCTCGCAGACAACGCCGGCGGCGCCGTCGTCGCAGATCACGCAGCTGACGCCGTCGCAGGTATCCCCGAGTCAGGACTGTGGCAAGGCCGGCTGTGTCACGTTGGTGACGGTCACCGGTCTGATCGATCCGTTGGTGGCGGACAGCATTATCGATCGTCTGGACGAGGCGCTGGGACGGGAGGATTTTGTGGGGGTGGTGTTGCAGATCGACAGCCCCGGAGTGGTGCTCTCCGACGCAGAGTTCACCAACCTGGCCCGTCGGCTCGACCGGTTCTCGAAGAAGCTGGCCGTATGGGTCGGCCCCAGTGGCTCGGAGGCCAACGGTGGGGCAGCCGAGCTGGTCACCCTCAGTCCCAGTGCATCCCAGGCTCCGGGCTCCACGTTGCGCTTCGACCGCACCCAGCGGCTGGACCCCGACGAGTTCGGGAACCTCCTGCCATCGGACCCTGCGTTGCTGGACACGCCCATCGGGGCGGAGGAGGCCCAGAAGGCGGGCCTGGTCGACTCGACGGCGCCGGTGTTGGTGGACGCGCTTGGCCGCCTGGACTGGTTCGACACCAAGGTGGAGACGGTTGACGGCAAGCAACAACGAGTGCCGGTGACCAAGGTGCGTTTCGTCAAGCTGGACCTGCCCAGTCAGTTGCTGCACACCGCGGCCAGCCCGGCAGTCGCGTACCTGGCCTTTGTGATCGGGTTGGGCCTGTTGTTGTTTGAGTTCTTTACGGCCGGGGTCGGGGTGGCCGGCGTGGTGGGTGCCGTCGCGTTGCTGCTGGGCGGATACGGCCTTGGGGTGTTGCCGGTGCGCAACTGGGCGGTCGCGTTGTTGGTGGCATCGACGGTGGCCTTTGCCGTCGACGTGCAAACCGGCATCCCGCGGTTCTGGGCGGGCGTGGGCATGGTCGGCTTCACGATCGGCTCGCTCACCCTGTTTGATGGTGTCCCGTTCCCGTGGATCGCCGTGGCGGTCGGCATCGTGGGAATGGCGTCGGTCATGTTCTCGGGCATGCCCTCGATGGTGCGGGCCCGCTTTGGCACGCCCACCATCGGACGCACCTGGATGGTGGGCGAACTGGGGGATGTGACCGAGGCCGTGGATCCCGAGGGCACCGTTCGGGTTCAGGGCGCGCTGTGGAAGGCCCGGGCCAACCGCTCCACCCCGCTGGCGGTAGGGGATCGAGCCCGGGTGGTCGAGGTGGACGGCCTGCTGTTGGAGGTGGAGCCGGAAGCGGGCGGCGCCAAGGACTACCGGGAGATGCGCAAGCGCTGATCCGGGGCTGGTGGTGCGGGCGGGCCGCCCCATGACCGGCGACCGCTTTGGCCCGGGGTGGCCGAAATCGTTGATTCTTTGCCTGTTGACTTTCGGACGACGGGTCGGCTTACCTACAGTCGTAAGCCTAATCACCAGCGAGCTCATCGGGGGAAGAGCGTGAGCATTCAGTTGTCGCCGGTTGCCTGGCAGTTGCAGGCCGCCTGTCGTGGTCCACAGTCCGAGGTTTTCTTTCCACCGAGTCAGTCGGAGCGCAAGCACGATCGTCTCGAGCGGGAACGTCGTGCCAAGGCTATTTGTGGGATTTGTCCGGTTCGATCCGATTGCCTGAGCTATGCGATGGAAATTCGCGAGTCGCATGGAATCTGGGGTGGACTCAGTGAGTCTGAGCGCAAGTCGATGATGGAGCGTCAATTGGCCGCCAGCTGACGCCGGTGGGGCCGCCGCCGGCGATTTAGGTGTTGATGGGGTGCCCGTTGGCAACCGCGTCGAGGCGGGGCCCACGAATGCGTAGATCGTCACGTCGTCGGGTGAGGCCACGTTCGTCGAACAGGCCCAACAGCGCCAGGGTGGGTTTGCGGGAGCTGTCGAGCGCATCGCGCACCTCGGCCACGGTGATGCCGTCTGGATGGGCGGAGAGTTCGGTGGCAAGGCGGCGGGCCGCCTCGCCGATCGCTTCGGCCGACCACCACACCTCGCCCACCTTGACGAGTCGTCCGTCGGCCACCCAGCTGCGCAGGGCAGCCGGGTCGATGCCCGATGGGGGAGGTGGATCGAACCCCCCGGCCGCCACCTCGTCGAGCCATGGGTGATGCAGCACGGTGCCCGGGAGCACCAGGCGATCGTCACGCACTTCGAGGTGGTCGCCGTCCCGGCCCAGCGAATCGGCCAACACCCGGTCGTGCCCGGAGAGTTCGGCCAGCGCCAGCCCGACGGCTCCTGCCGACTCCACCCGGGCAACCAGTGCACGCTCGGCCTCCACGCGGACATCGATGTCCACCAGCCAGTCGCCGAGGTCGGGTGCACGGTCGCAGCCGGTCAGTCGACGAAAGTCCCGGGAGCTCACCCAGCCTCGGTCGGAGATCACCCGTTGAGGATCGGCGCTGGGGAGGGCCACCGCTGCGCGCCGCTGTGGGTCCACCTCCAAAATGGTGCCGCCGCCCATCGTCTCGCCACGGCCACTCTCACGCAGTACGTAGTGGTCGCCGGGTGCCAGCGGAAGCGGCCGAGGCAGGTGGAGGCGAAGGAACCCTTGGTCACCCGGTTCGATTGCGTCGGAGCCGAGCACCCGCACGCGTACCGGCCACTCGCCGGAGCCCAGGTGCAGCACGTGGGCTCCGCGGCGGGACAGCTCATGGTCGAGGTCGCCCAGCACGCTGACCGAAGCGTCCACCATGGTCGTTGGCCACCAGTCATCGGGCCTCACCACCGCGATGCCGCGTCCGACCTGGCTGCGGGCAACTCCGCTGAGTGCCATGGCGTAGCGGTTACCCGGATCGGCCCGGTCAACCGCTGCATGATCGGAGTGGAGCTCGCGGATGCGTGCCGTCCCTCCACCGGGTTGCAGCTCGATCGTGTCACCCACCTCGAGTGCCGTCCCGGTAAGCGACCCGGCGACGACGGTGCCCGCCCCGGCGGCCGTGAATGCCCGGTCCACCCAGAGTCGGGTTCGGCCGGCGCCGGCTCGGCCGGCCTGGTTGCCCTTCTCAATCCGCTCGACGAGGGCGTCCAAGGCCTGGCGCAGCGTGTCCAGACCCCGCCCCGACACCGAGTCGACGACGATGGGGTCGGCGTCGGCGAGCGGTGAGCCCTCGAGCAGCACGAGGGTTTCCAAGGTTGCATCATCGAGTCGGTCGGCGCTGACGAGGTCGGCCTTCGTGATGACCACCACACCTTCATGCACGCCGAGTAGTTCGAGGAGCCGCAAGTGCTCGATGCTCTGTGCCCGAGGGCCCTCCAGCGCATCGACCACGAAGATCGCCCCGGACACAGCGCCGGCGCCGGCCAGCATGTTCTTGAGAAACCTGACGTGGCCGGGAACGTCGACCAGATGCACCCGGTGACCCGATGGCAGCGGGGCCACGGCGAAGCCCAGATCGATCGTCAGCCCGCGCTCCCGCTCGGCGGCGAGCGTGTCTGGATCGACGCCGGTGAGGGCGCGTACCAGGGTGGACTTTCCGTGGTCGACGTGGCCTGCCGTGCCGAGCACCGTCATGGTGTGTCCGGGCCTGTGCCGGAGGCCGTGGTGGTCCGGTTGCCGGCGTTCATGCCCGCGTGCGGTCGAGCAGCCGGGCCAGCGCAGCCGTAACAGGAGCGTCCTGGTCGGAAAAAACAGTGCGCAGGTCGATCACGGTGGTTCCCTCGGCCGCCCGAGCGATCACCGGTGGCTCGGACGCCCGCAAGGCGGCCACGCGGTCACCCGGTAGCGCCAGGCCGACGGACGCGATGTCGGCGCCCGGCAGGGTTCCGCCACCGGTGGTGGCCACCGTGTCGATCATCTCGACGGACCGGTCGTTGGGGAGTTGGGTCAGGATCGAGGCTCCGCGTTGCCGCAGGGCATCGCAGGTGGTGGTGGCCAAGGACCAGAACGGCAATCCGTCCAGGTCGCGGTTGGCGTAGGCCGTGAGGGTGCGTTCGAGCATCCTCAGCGTGCCGCCGCCGCAACGAACGGCCCGCATCAGTGGGTTGCGGGCGCAGCGATCCACGAGGTCGGCACGGCCCACCAACAACCCTGCCTGGGGCCCGCCCATCAGCTTGTCGCCGCTCACGGCCACCAGATCGGCCCCGTCCGCAAGGACCTGGGCGACCCCGGGCTCGTCGCCCAGCCAGGATGGAGGCCCCCCGGGCAACCACTGGCACCGCGCGTCCAGCAGACCAGAGCCGAGATCGGCCATCACCACCACCTCGTCCGGCGCCGCCTCTCGCGCCTGGGCCACCGAGACCGATTCGGTGAAGCCGATGATGCGGTAGTTGGACTGATGAACCTTGAGCACCATGGCCACCGGCGGATCGGCCGCACCACCGTTGGACTCTAGGGCCGCGACGAGGTCGCCCACGTTGGTTCGGTTGGTGGTGCCCACCTCCACCAGCGTGGCGCCCGACTGGGCCAGCACGTCCGGAACCCGAAACCCCCCGCCGATCTCCACCAGTTCGCCGCGACTGACGATGACGCCCCGTTCGTTGGCCAGCGTGGCCAACGCCAACATGACAGCCGCGGCGCAGTTGTTGACCACCAGTGCGGCCTCGGCGCCGGTGAGCATGGTGGCCAGGTCGGTCACCGCTGCAGCTCGGGGGCCGCGCCCACCGTCGGCCAGGCTGAACTCCAGGTTGGTGTATCGGTCGTTGCCCGACGCCGACACCGGGGACCGCCCAAGGTTGGTGTGCAGCAACACGCCGGTGCCGTTGATCACCTCCCGGGCCTCAAGGGCCACCCGCTTGGCGACGGCCGAGTCGAGGACCCCCTCGACCTGGTCGGCGGGCACCTCGGCCACCACCCGGCGGGCCAGCCCCACCAGGGTTGGGTGGGGCAACCCGGAGCCGGCATGGGCCCGGGCCAGGCGATCGATCGAGGGCGGATGCACGCGCGGCAGGTTAGTTGTGGATTCGGTGGGGGAGGCATGGGACGTGAGTGCTGCGAGTAGCGTGGTCGCCCGTGCCTGTCGGAATGATTGCAGAGAACCCGGAGTCGGTGCCCGTGCTGGATGCGGCCACCGTCGTGCTGCTGCGGGACAGTGATGGAACCGAACCCACCGGCACTCCGGGGCCCGGCCTCGAGGTGCTGATGATGCGCCGCAACCTCGACTCGGACTTCGTGGGCGGGGCCTACGTGTTTCCGGGGGGTGCGGTGGACCCCGACGACGATCCCGTCGTCCAGCCTCGGATCGCCCATGCGTCGCTGCGGCCCGGTTGGGAACTGGCCCCGAGGGTGGCAGCGGTTCGGGAGGCGTTCGAAGAGGCAGGGTTGCTGCTGGCCCGACGCAGCCATCAAGAGCACACCGTGTCGCTGCAGGAACCCGAGGCGGCTCGGCTGATCGACGGGCTGATTCCCGGAGCGGCCCCGTCGAGCACCCCGTCGTGGCGTGAGTTGATCGACTCGGGCTCGGCCAACATGGGTCAGCTGTGCGTGGCCGAAGACCTGGTGTTGCAGGTCGACCGGCTGATGCCCTTGTCGCGCTGGACCACCCCGCTGGGTGCCAACCGCCGATACGACACGCGCTTCTACGTGGCGTTGGCGCCGCCCCGCCAGGTGGCGTTGCATGACGATGTCGAGCTGGTGTCGACCCGTTGGGTGGCACCGGCGCAGGCTTTGGCGGAGGCGGCCGCGGGCACGATCACCATGATCTTCCCAACCGTGGTCACCATGCACTGGTTGAACCGGTTTACAACCGCCACCGAAGCCTTGGTGGCGTTGGATGGGCGTGATGACCCGACGGCCGTGACGCCGGAACTCATCACCGAGGGCAAGCGCCTGGTGATTCGGCTGCCCGATGGCAGCCGCTTCGATGCGGAAACCGCCGCCCCGCTGGACTGACCGGGTCTCGGCGTCAGCCGATCTGAACGGCGGTCTCGCTGGGGACGGGCTGGGCAATGTGGGCGGTGCAGCCCGTCATCTCGATGGGGGGTGACACCTCGGTGGCAATGAGCCGGGCCAGGGCACCGAACGCCAGTGCTGCCGGTCCCGGCCCGATTGCGGGGTCGTTGCCGGAGCCCGGGCGGGTGGCGCCGAGTTGCAGCGCGACGGGCTTGCCGTCGTCGCCGCCGGTGGCCACCGCCTGCTCGATGGGGATCTTCCCCAGGAGGGGGACGCCTGCCTCGTGGGCCAGATAGTCGCCGCCACCCGACCCGAAGATCTCGTGCACCGACCCGTCGGGGGCCACGTAGTGCGACAGGTTTTCCACCACTCCGATCACGCGCAGATAGTTCTTGCGAGCCATCGACACGGCCCGGCGGGCCACCCTGCTTGCCGCCACCGATGGGGTGGTCACCACGAGCAGTTCGGCACGAGGCAGCAGTCGGGCCAGGCCCATCTGCACATCGCCGGTACCTGGAGGCAGGTCCACCAGCAGGTAGTCCAGGTCGCCCCAGGCGACGTCCTCCAAGAAGTGCTGCACGGCTCGTTGCAACATCAGCCCGCGCCACATCAAGGCCACCGATTCGTCGTCCACCAGGAACCCCATCGAGACCGCCTCGATGCGGCCCGGCGACGATCCCACACCGGGGCTGGAAATGCCGGGGATTGAAATGCCGTGTGGCCGGATCTTGGCGGACGAGGAAACCTCGCTGTCGTGGTTGTCGCCGCCGGTGGGTGCGGCATCCTCGGCGGCCTCGAGGCGTCCATCGATGCCCAGCATCCGAGGAATGGAAAACCCCCAGATGTCCGCATCGACCACACCGACGGTGAAGCCTCGTCCGGCCAGGGCGACGGCCAGGTTTGCGGTCACCGACGACTTGCCGACACCGCCCTTGCCCGAGGCCACCAGGATGGCCCGGGTCTGCTCGCCAAACAGGTCGTCCGGTGCCCGCTCGACGGCCCGCTTGCGGGCGATGGCCATGGCGGCAGCCTTCTCGTCCTGGGTCATCTCCGCCCAGTTGATGCGCACCTCGGCGACCCCGGGCAGCGAACCGACCCGTTCGATGATGTCCCTGCGCAGCTGCGCCCGAAGGGGACAACCGGCTGTGGTGAGCGCCAGTGTGACCACGACCACCGCACCATCGGACGTGCCACCCGAACCCCGGTCGGGCCCGCTGTCGGTGCGGCTCAACACGATGCGTGACACCCGCTTGGGGAGCTGCTCCGGTGATGCGACCACCACGTCACGCGCCATGCCGAGCTCAACGATGTCGGCCCCCAACTCCGGGTCGATCACGTGGGTGAGCACGGCCATAACCTCGTCTTCGGAGGGCGCTGGGAGAGGGGCCGGAGTCGCCATGACCACATTCTACTGGCGGTGGCCGTGTAAACTGGAGTCGTGAAGTCCGACCAATTGGCGATGTTCAAAGCGCTCGGCGACAACACCCGATACGCCATCTATCTGGAGCTGGCGCGTTCGCCGTCACCCCGCTCCACCTCGGACGTGGCCAAGCTGCTCGATCTGCACCCCAATACGGTGCGCCCCCACCTGGAACGCATGCGCGAGCTCGGATTGTTGCAGGTGCGACCTCGAACCAGCGGTGGCGTGGGCCGTCCTCAGCACCTGTACTCCCTGGCCGCGGACGCCCCCAGCCTGGGTTTGGAACCGCCGGTGTATCCGGCGATTGCGGGCATGCTGCTGGCGCTGGCATCCGAGGCGGGCCTGTCGGGCGAGGATGCCGCCGAGGTCGGTCGGTCTCATGGACGCACGCTGGCGTCGGGCCGGCACGGTGACGCCCTGGAGGCCACCAAGGCGCTGCTGAGCGACTGGGGATTCGACCCCGAAGTCGTGGCGGCCGAGGACGATGCAAGCTGGATTTGGTTCGGGCATTGCCCGTTCTCCGAGCTGGCCGAGGCCAACCCAGAGTTGGTGTGCTCGCTGCACCGCGGCCTCATCGAAGGGCTGCTCGAGGCGCGCGGTGATGACGTCCCCGTCGACTTTCACGATCGAACCGCCCGCCAACCCTGCTGTGTCGTGCTCGACGTCCCCCAAACCGAACAGGTGTCGATCGGCGCGTAGGCCCGACCCAGGCCTCCACCCACCGCATAACCTCCTCCCCTCAGCACGACCGGGGGATACAGATGAGCAGCGACGTCACGGTGTTGATGACCAACCTGTCGGGGCAGCACTTCATCGATGGGGTTCTGGTGGCGGGTGAGGGACCGACGACGCCGGTGATCGATCCGGCCACCGAGCAGATCTGCGCCGTCTTTGCCGAGGCAACGACCGCCGAGATCGACACCGCCGTTGCTGCCGCGATGCGGGCCCAACGGGCCTGGTGGGCGCTCAGTGCATTGGAACGCACCGAGGCATTGCACGAGGTGGCCACCGCACTGGCCGAGGTTGCCCCCTTGGTGGGCGAGGTGATGACCCGCGAGATGGGCAAGCCCTTTGTGGAGTCCAACTGGGAGGGCGGAACGTCGGCATCGTCCCTTCGCTACTACGCCGAGTTGGCCCGCCACGATCAAGGCAGGGTGGCCGGTGCTGCGCTGCCGGGGCAGACCCACCTGACCCTGAAGGAACCGTTGGGCACGGTGGTTTCAATCGTGCCATTCAACTTTCCGGTGTTGTTGTTCGGCTGGCAGGCCGCCGCGTCGTTGGCTGCGGGCAACGCCGTGATCGTCAAGCCATCCGAACTGACGCCCATGACGCTGCTGGCCCTGATGGAGGCGTTTTCGGTGCTTCCGCCGGGTTTGGTGCAGGTGCTCACCGGAGGTGCCGAGGTGGGGGCGGCGCTCGTCGGTCACCCCGACACCCATGCGGTTGCGTTCACGGGCAGTGTCACGGCCGCCCAGGCCGTTGCCCGAACCGCCGCGGAGCGCTTCAAGCCGGTGCTGATCGAGGCGTCAGGCAACGATCCGTTCATCGTGATGCCGTCGGCTCCCATCGACATGGTGGCCCGTGGTGCGGCCTTTGCGGCCTTCCTCAACTGTGGACAGGTGTGCACCTCGGCCGAGCGGTTCTATGTGCACGATGACGTTTTCGACGAGTTCGTCGAGGGCCTGGTCATCGAAGCTCGATCGCTGCGGTTGGGCAGTGGGCTCGAGCGGGTGGACCTGGGCCCGATGGCGTCCGAGCGTGAGCGGCAACGTGTGGAGGCCATCGTGGCCCGAGCGGTTGAACAGGGCGCCGCCGTGCTGTGCGGCGGCAAGCGGCCCGAGGCGTTTCCCACCGGCTGGTTCTACGAGCCGACCGTGTTGGAGGTGACCCACGAGATGGACCTGATGCACGGCGAGACCTTCGGGCCGCTGGCGCCCGTGTGCCGGGTGAGCAGCCTGGACGAGGCGATTGCACTGGCCAACGATTCCGAGGTGGGGCTGGGGGCCAACATCTATACCGAGGACCTTGCCGAGGCCTTCCGGGCGGTGCACGAACTGGAAACCGGCATTGTCTGGGTGAACACACCGCTGAACGACAACGACGCCGTCGCCTTCGGCGGTCGCAAGCTCACTGGAAGCGGACGCGAGTTGGGCATCGAGGGCCTGGAGCAGTTTCGCCGCTCGAAGATGGTGATGATCGCGCCGGAGGCCCGGCCCGACCCCGAATGGTTCCCCTATGCCGATGAGGACGCGTTTCCCGGGTAGGTCTCGGCCAGACCCACGGGAGCACGGTGGCCGGTTGAGCCACGCGACGGTGGGCCGTCGTGTCGAGTTTGCGACGGCGACCGAACTCGCGGGGATCGGACTCGGTAGCCTGGGTTGCACCTGCCCGTGACCGCACGGCACCTGGTCGCTACCATGGCACCACGCGGGCCCGCCGATCCTTGGGAGTCGACACATGATCACGCTTACCGACAACGCAGCCGAGAAGGTTCAACAGCTCATCGAGGCGGAGGGCGACGACGGTTTGGCGCTGCGCGTGGCCGTCAGGCCCGGGGGCTGTTCCGGCTTCTCCTATGAGATGTTCTTCGACTCTGAGACCGACGCCGAGGATGTCTCCAAGGCCTACGGCTCGATCAAGGTCGTGAGCGACCCCTCCTCTGCAGAGATGCTCGACGGCGCCACACTTGATTACAAGGACGGCATGGAGAGCGGCTTCGCCATCACCAACCCCAACGCGCAGCGCACCTGCGGCTGCGGCTCGTCCTTCAGCTGAGCGGCCGCCGCATCCGACGACCTCCGGCACCGCTGTGAGTTTGGTCAGGCTGACCGTCGACGGACGCGAAATCGAGGTTCCCGCAGGAACTCCAACGTTGTTGGACGCACTCCGTGACGTCGCCGGTGTGACCTCGGCCAAAGACGGGTGCAGTCCTCAAGGCCAATGCGGTTGTTGCACCGTGCTGGTGGACGGCGCCCCGAGGGTGGCCTGCGTGACGCCGGTGCGGCGCCTTGCCGGACGCTGGATCACCACGTTTGACGGGCTTGACCCCGAACGGCGTCGGCTGTGGACCGAGGCCTTTCTTGCCACCGGGGCTTCCCAATGCGGGTTTTGTACCCCTGGCATCGTGTGCCGCCTGGAGGGACTGGCGATCAAAACGGCCAACCGGGCCACCACCGTGGCGACTGGTTCGGAGGCTTCGCCCGAGCCGGCCGACCCACTGGGCCCGACCGGGGCGCCCGGGCTCTCCGCACCTGTTGTCCATCGGGCATTGGCGGCCCACTTGTGCCGCTGCACGGGCTGGCAGACCATCACCGAGGCGGCGGTGGGGCTCGGCGAACTGACGGCGCCCGATCGGGACGCCGATGCCGTCACGAGGGCCTCGTTCCGGGCCGTCATCGAAGGTGGAAGTGCCCAGTCCGTTGGCGCAACAGTCGTTGCCGGGTCGGCTGGGTTTGCCGCCGACACGGCGCCCGAAGGTGCTCGGGTGGTCGTCCCCGACGGCGATGGCGGGTGGACGGTGGCAGCCACCCTGGCCGAGGCACGGATGGCCTCAGGCAAGGTACAGGGACGGCGTTCAACCGTCGTGGCCGAGCCGCCGTTGGAGGTGCCCGACGGCGACTGGGCGGTGCGCCTGGCGACCTCGTGGATCGAGCCCGCCTACCTGGAAACCGATGCCTCGTGGTGCGTGCCAGGCGGCGAACCCGCCACCCCGCTGGCCAACGGCGGCGCCTTCGGCGGCAAGGTTGGAGCCTCCGATGAGAACGACGTCGCCAAGGTGGCGCGCGAGTGGGCCGACCGCCTGGGAGAGCCGGTGCGGGTGCTGTTCAGCCGGGAGGACGTGGTGCGGCGCGGCGCCAAGCGGCCTCCCATCGCCGCGGGACTGCGCGCCGACGGCAGTGGCCGTGTGCTGGTCGGGTGGTCGGGTGGGGCCGACGTCGCCCCGGTGATCGAACGAATCGTGTCGGTGCTGCCGGATGTTGACGTCGAGGTGGTGCCCGTTCTCGGGCCCCCCACCTCGGCGGAGTTGCGCGGCGCCGGATGGGCAGAGGCGCAGGTGCTGGCAGTGGCGCTCGCCGAAACCCGGCCCGACGAGGTGAACGTCATCGGGCCCGAGGGTGGCCGCGCCCGAATCACGGCCTTCGGGCCCGAAGGCATCGATGTCACCGTCTCGGCAGGCGCACCACTGGACGCCGTGGTGCTGCGCTCGTACGTCATCGGTGCCGTCCACGCCGGGTTGTCCTGGGTGGCCTCCGAGGGCCTGGCAGTCGATGCCGAAGGGATCCCGCAGGATCTCACCGTCAGGTCGTTCGGCATTCTGAAGGCTTCGGAGCTGCCGCAGGTGACCGTCACGATCGACCACGATGTGGCAACCGATCCAGCCGTGCCAGTCGGCGGCGCGGTCTTTGCCGCGACTGCGGCGGCCGCATGGTCGGCGGGCGGATGGGCCCCTGCCTGGCCGCTTGGGTCGCTCCCGTGGACGTGCCGACCATGATGCGGAGATGACCCACAACCAGGACGGGCCTGCGGGCGTGCACGTGCCTGACGCACCCGCCCGCAACGGGGGCCGGGCGCTGGTCAACATGTGCGCCCGTTTGGCCGATGCCCACGGCTGGCGCATGCAGGCCGGTGGTGGCGACTGGGTGGTGCGCCTGACCGACCGGGCGGGCCACCGGGTTGGCATGTACGGCTACTCGTTCGACGCCAACCCGTCGGCGGTTGCCCTGATCTGCGATGACAAGGTGGCCACGGCAGATCTGCTCGGTCGCGTCGGCCTGCCGATGGTTCCTCACGAGTTGGTGATCGAGCCGAGCTTCGCGTCCTGGGTGGGCCAGAACTCGGTCGGCGAACGCCTGGACCAGATCATTGATCGTTTCGGGTGGCCCCTGGTGGTCAAACCAAACGATGGCACCGGTGGCGCCAACGTGCAACGCGCCGCGGAACGATCGGCCGCCGAGTCTGCGCTGACCGCCATCCTCGCCCGCCACCGTGGCGCTGCGGTGGGCCCCTGGCGTGAGGTCACCGCCGAGCATCGCGTGGTGGTGGTCGACGGAGCAGCGCCGCTGATCTATCGCAAGGATCGCCCCAACGTGGTTGGTGATGGACGATCGGCGGTTGTGGAATTGGTGGCTCAGTCGGTGGTGGCCGGCGACGTGACGCCCGACGTTGTGCGCGACTGGCTCGATACTCACGATCCGACGTTGCTGGCCCACGTTCCCGTCGCCGGAGAGGTCACCCACCTTGGCCTTCGTCACAATCTGGGGGCCGGATCCTCGCCGGTGTTGGTGCGTCCGGGCCCGGAAGCCGAATCGCTGGCCGCTCTGGGTCTTGGGGCCGCCGCTGAGCTGGGCGCGGTGTTCTGCTCGGTCGACATCGTGGATTCCAGTGCCGGGCGGGAAGTGCTCGAGGTCAACTCGGGCGTCATGTTGGAACGCCTGGCGGCGGAATCATCGGAATGGTGGGCGCGTGCCGAGTCGGTCTACGAGGCGGCCTTGTTGCTGACCCTTGACCCTTGAACCACGTCCCTTGAGAAGAGGTATGTGACAGCCTGAGGGGCATGAGCGCAGATCCGATTGGGCCGTATTCACCGTGGGTTGAGGCGGGGGAGTGGGTGGTGACCTCCGGACAGATCGGCCTGGTGGACAACGTCATGGTGGATGGCCTCGGCCCCCAGTGCGATGCGGCCCTGGCCAACCTGGGCCTTCGCCTGGCCGAGGCGGGACTCAAGCCGACCGATGTGATGAAAACCACCGTGTTCATGGTGTCGATGGACGATTACGGGGTGATCAACGAGCACTACGTCGCCTTCTTTGGAGCCCACCGTCCAGCCCGCTCGGCCGTCGCCGTGTCGGCCTTGCCAGCAGGCGCACTGATGGAGATCGAGGCGTGGGCCTACCGGCCCGTCGTCGACAGCGAACGCCAGGAGGCCGTGCTGTAACGATGCGAGGCCTGGCCGCTCACGTTCAGTTGCACGTGTCGTGGTGAAGGTAGGCTGAGCTCCATGGTTGGTGCAGTCATCATCGTGATCGTTCTGTTGGTGGTCATCCCCGTGCTGGTGCTGGCGTCCAGCCCGCTCATCGCAGCGGCCTTCGGTCAGACACTGACCGTTGACGGCGAGGTCCGCAACGAGGGCTCCGAGTTGATCGAGCTCAACAAGTAACTCACCGAAATCAGTCGGCTCGTCCGAACCGGTAACCCACCGAGCGCACCGTCTGGATCATCCTTGCGTGCTCCTCGCCCAGCTTGGAACGCAGCCGTCGGATGTGTACGTCCACCGTGCGGGCGCCGCCGAAGTAGTCGTATCCCCACACCTGGCTGAGGAGCACCTCGCGGCTGTGCACCTTCTCGGGGCGCTCGGCCAGAAATCGAAGCAGTTCGTACTCCATGTAGGTGAGGTCCAACGCACGGTCGGCGATGCGCGCCTGGTAACTCTCCGTGTTCAGCACCAGCGGGCCGCAGTGCACCAGGTCGGTAACGTCGGGACCGGCCGTGGAACGTCCGATGGGCGAGCCTGTCGAGACCGCCAGCAGATGAGTCAGACGGGCCTCCAACTCGGTTGGGTGAAACGGGGTGAGGCAGAAGTCGGCGAACAGCTCGTCGCGTCCGGCCAGCTCACCCAGCCGGTTTCCCCGGACCAGTACCACGACCGCCGACACGGGGGGGTCGCGACGCGTCAACGCTTCGAGCACTGGCCAAGCCGGGTCACGTTCGTTCGCCATTGCCTCATCGTCGACCGCACGGGGGTCGCCGTCCCCAAGGCTCACGATGGCGCCCGACGGCGTGCCGGCAGCATTACGTGCCGCCAAGTCGTCGGCCACCGTCACCCAACGCAGGCCGGCGAAATCCAACAGTCGTGCCAGCTCGGGGGAAGGTGCCGGGTGCACCAACAGTTCACCGGACGGGTGGGTCATGAGGGGCGCCCGTCGGGCGGCCGACTCGACGGTTCGCTCACCACCCGGTCACCAGGCCCTGAGGTAGCGATCGAGTTCGAACTGGCTGACGTGGGCCTTGTAGTCGGCCCACTCGGAGTACTTGTTGCGCACGAACCATTCGAAGATGTGTGGGCCCAGTGTGTCCTGAACCAACTGTGACGATTCCATGTCTTCCAACGCCTGGGCCAGCGACCGGGGGAGCGTGCCGATACCGAGGTCCGACCGTTCCGCATCGGAGAGCCGGTGCAGGTTGTCGGGAGCCTCCGGTGGCAGCTCGTAGCGCTCCCGCACCCCCTTCATGCCGGCGGCAAGGATGAGGGCGAAGGCCAAATACGGGTTGCATGCGGGGTCGGGTGCCCGGTATTCCACCCGGGTGGACACGTGCTTGCCCGCCTTGTGGCGCGGGATGCGCACCAGCGCCGAGCGGTTGTTGCGGGCCCAGCTGATCGTGTTGGGTGCCTCGAAACCGGGCACAAGCCGCTTGTAGCTGTTCACCAACTGGTTGGTCACTGCGGTGATCTCCGATGCGTGGCGCAGCAGTCCGGCCACGAAGGCCCGGCCCACCTCCGACAGGCCGTACTGGTCGTCGGGATCGTGAAAGGCGTTGGTGTCGTCTTGAAACAGCGACATGTGGGTATGCATGCCGGAGCCCTGTTGACCGGAGAGCGGCTTTGGCATGAAGGTGGCGTGCACGCCCTCCACGTGGGCCTCCTCCCGAACCACCATGCGCAGCGTCATGATGTTGTCGGCCATCGAGAGGCCGTCGTCCCAGGTGAGGTCGATTTCGTGCTGGCTGTTGCCGTCCTCGTGGAACGAGTACTCCACGGGGATCGCCATCGCCTCCAGGCGGCCGATGGTGCGGCGCCGAAGGTCGGAGGCCACTTCGCTGATCGTGAGATCGAAGTAGCTGGCCTCGTCCAGCGGCTGCGGCTGGTGACCAGGGTCGCCCGAGGCGAAGTAGAAGAACTCCACCTCGGGAGCGCACATGAACTCGTACCCCTCAGCGCGGGTTTCGGCCATCACACGACGCAGGACCGCCCTTGGGTCGCCGGAGAATGGCTCGCCGTCGAGGGTTTCAATGTCACAGAACATGGCGGCGGTGGCAGGACCGCCGTCCTCGCCACCCCGGAGCACCCCGAAACTCGACGGGTCGGGGCGGGCCAACACGTCGCTCTCGTACACGCGGGAGAACCCGTCGATCGCCGACCCGTCGAACTGGAGGCCCTCCTCGAAGACGATCTCCAGCTCGACCGGCGAGATGGCCACCGACTTCATGTGGCCCAGCACGTCGCAGAACCACAGTCGGATCAGCCGAATGCCACGCTCCTCGACGGTGCGCAGGACGTAATTGCTGTGCGTCGGGCCGTTCATGGTGCCCAGTTCACCACGTCGATGGGTTGATTCCACCCGATTTGAGGCTCGGAGGCCATCTGTTCACATTCCCGTGACATTTGCGCAATGCCGGCGAAACCCGGCGAACGCATGCTGAGGCCCTGCCATCCCCCGGCGCGTCGAGCGCCGCCAACTTGAGGAGTCACCATGGCCTACCGCGCCGAGTACATCTGGATCGACGGCACCGAGCCCGTGCCGCTGATGCGTTCCAAGACCAAGATCCTCCCCGATGGTGCCGAGGTGGGCGTGTGGGGCTTTGACGGTTCCTCGACCAACCAGGCTCAGGGGGCCAACAGCGATTGCGTGCTCAGCCCGGTGTTCATCACCCCCGACCCGATCCGGGGCGGCGACGACAAGCTGGTGCTGTGCGAGGTGCTGGTGCCCGACACGATGCAGCCGCACCCGACCAACAGGCGGGCGGCCGCAGTCGAGATGGCCAAGAGCTACGCCGACCAGGAGCCGTGGTTCGGCATGGAGCAGGAGTACACGTTCTTCGAGGAGGGCCGACCGATGGGGTGGCCACGAGCCGGGTACTACTACCCCGCCCCCCAGGGTCCTTATTACTGCGGGGTGGGTGCGATCGAGATCGCCGGTCGCCAGATCGTGGAGGCTCACACCGATGCCTGCCTGGCCGCCGGCCTGGCCATCTCGGGCACCAATGCCGAGGTGATGCTGGGCCAGTGGGAGTTTCAGATCGGCCCGGTGGGCACCGTTGAGGTTGGCGATCACATGTGGATGGCCCGCTACCTGCTGTACCGGATCGCCGAGGACTTCAACGTCAACGCGTCGATCTCGGCCAAGCCGATCGAGGGCGACTGGAACGGCGCCGGTTGCCACACCAACTTCTCCACCAAGGCCATGCGGGAGGGCTACGACGCGGTCATCGCCGCATGTGAATCGCTCGGTGCTCCCGGCAAGATCGAGGAGCACCTGGCCGCCTACGGCCACGGCTACGAGGATCGACTCACCGGCGACCACGAGACCGCCCACTACTCGGAGTACCGCTACGGCGTCTCCGACCGTGGCGCTTCGGTACGCATCCCGTGGCAGGTGGCTCAAGACCAGAAGGGCTACATCGAGGATCGCCGCCCCAACGCCAACATCGATCCCTACGAGGTGGCGGCGTTGATGACCAACACCGTCTGTTCCGATTGGTCCAAGCGGTAGTTGAGCCTGCCGGTGCAGCCTGGTTGCGTGTGGGCACATTGATGGCGCGAGGGCGCTCGGTAGTGTCGGATCATGTCCACGCTGCGCGTCGCCCTCGGCCAAATGAATCCGCACGTGGGCAATCTGGCGGGCAACGTGGCCCGGCTGGGCGAGTTGTACGACCAGGCCGAAGCCGCGGGATGCGACCTGGTGGCGTTTCCCGAGTTGGCCGTGCCCGGATATCCCTCCGAGGATCTGCTGATCCGGCGGGGCTTTCTTGAGGACAACGTCGAGGCGCTCGATCGTGTGGTTGCACGAACCGGCAGGTGCGTGGCACTGCTCGGTTACGCCGACGATCACCTGGCGGTCGACTCGGTCGGCGGTATCCGCACGGCCAACACCGTGGCGGTCGCGGCAGGTGGCAAGGTCCATGGCCGCTATCAAAAGCAGCGCCTGCCCAACTACGGCGTATTTGACGAGGACCGCTACTTCACGGCGGGGCCTGAGGACCAGCCGCTGTTCTCCATCGGCGGGCTGGTGGTCGGCGTGTCGATCTGTGAGGACATCTGGTACGTCGACGGTCCGCCCACCCAGCAGTCGGCGGCGGGTGCCGACGTGCTCATCAGCCTGAACGCCTCGCCGTATCAGGAGGGCAGGTTGGAGCTGCGGGAGCAGCTTTTGTCCGACCGTGCCCGACGCGCAGGAGTCCCGGTGGCCTATGTCAACCAGGTCGGGGCCCAGGACGAACTGATTTTCGACGGTGGGTCCATGGTGGTCGACCGCCACGGCGAGGTGTTGGCAAGGGCGCCGCAGTTTGTCGACGACCTGATGATCGTCGATCTGGAGCTGGACCCTCGTGGGCTGGAGGTGGCGCTGCCCTTGGTGACGATCGAACCACACGATGTCGCGATGCCCAGCGCTCCCAACCACACCGCTCGTTCCGTCATCGACCCACCCATGGTTGCACTCGCCCTGCCGCCGGACGCCGAGGTGTGGGAGGCGCTGCGCCTCGGTTTGGCCGACTACTTCGCAAAGGGCGGGTTCACCGACGCCTGCCTCGGGCTCTCAGGGGGCATCGACTCGGCGCTGGTGGCCGTGTTGGCCGCTGACGCGCTTGGCCCCGAGCGCGTGCACGCCGTATCGATGCCGTCACAGCACTCCTCCAATCACAGCCGCGACGATGCTGAGGTGCTGGCGGCCACCTTGGGGCTCGACTACCGCACCGTGGCCATCGCCGACATGTACCACTCGTTCATGGACGGCCTGGCGGGCAGCTTCGGGGCAGCCGAGGCAGATCTGACCGAGGAGAACCTCCAGGCCCGCATTCGGGGCACCCTGGTGATGGCGCTGTGCAACAAGTTCGGGTGGCTTGCACTGGCCACCGGCAACAAGTCGGAGTTCGCCGTCGGCTACTCGACGCTCTATGGCGACAGCAATGGGGCCCTTGCACCAATCGGCGATGTCTACAAGACCCGGGTGTTTCGGCTGGCACGGTGGCGCAACCAGTTGGCGATCGAGCGGGGTGAAACACCGCCCATACCCGAGAACACCATCAGCAAGGCGCCGTCGGCCGAGCTTCGGCCCGACCAGCGCGACGACCAAAGCCTGCCCGCCTACGACCAGCTCGACCCCGTGTTGGAGCGGTACGTCGACAACGACTTCACCGTGGAGGAGTTGCTCGCCTCCGGTGCCGATCCCGAGTTGGCCCGGTGGGTGGCCCGCCTGGTTGATCGCAACGAGTTCAAGCGTCGGCAGACCCCGTTTGCGCTGCGGGTCACCAAGAAGGCCTTCGGCCGCGACCGGCGTATGCCGCTGACCAACGCCTACTCCGAGGTCCGCTGGGCCACCGACGAGGTGGCCGAGGGTTGATAGGCGTTGGCGGAATCGTGGGAGTAGGTGTCTCTCGGGGCGGGTAGGTTGGTGCGAAACGCAATTACTGCGCGGGACGGTGACTTGGGTGTTGACCCGGGTTCCTCCGTGAGCAAAGGGGATCGCGACCCGCTCCATCCTGCATCGGGCCGGCGTACCCTGGGCAAATCGACGGATCGGTCTGGACTACGGACGAGCTGATGGGGATGAGCCCCGACGAGCGGCGCAGCATCTTCAAGCAATGTATGGCGAAGGATATCTCCGAGGTGCCGCCTGAGCTTCTGGAAGAGGCTCGGTCAGACATCCGACGCCACATTGCTGCCTCGGAGTCAGTATCGGCTGACGGTTGACACCATGCGATACACGGTTCGGGTTGATTCCAGCTTCTTCGAGTAACTGGATGCCCAGCTGCCGGCAGAACGTGGCCCCGAGGGCGAACTCTGTGCCGCCGACTTCTTGTTGGTTGACCTACCTCAGATTGCTGAATCGTTTGCTGTGGACTTCGAGCGACTCTTTCAACCCGTCCCCGGGCGACCGGACTACCGGTCGTTGGTAGCCACTGGCTCTCGTCCCGCGGGTTCTGGTGACAGGTCAGTTGAAGGGCGAGGTGGTCACGCTGATGAGCGTGAGGTTCGACCTTTCGGCCGAATGGTGAGGGTTCTGCCGCGTAGGGCCTCGCGGCCCCGCAGGGTGCCACCGGTTGGTACCACTCGGTACCGCCTGTAGCCGGCCATGACGTTGAGGCTGAGTGCTGAGGAGCCACATTCGGCGGCTTGCCGACATGTGAACGAGCCCGAGGTGGTGTTCCTCGACCTGGAGGATGTGCTCGCTGCGGGAAGGGCGGTGCTTGGTCATGAGCCGGACTTCCAAGGCTTCGGTCTCCTGGAGTCCGCGCTGTGGCGGCTATGACCCATGACACCGATCGTCGATCCCGAATCTCGGTACGTTTAGTTCTACCATGGACCGGAATTAACAACCCGAGAGGACTTCGACGTGGAGCGACGCTGGCGAACCAAACACAGCGGCCGTCAAAAACGGCCGTCGGCATGGCCGCAGCGCAGCGACGACCGGGTTCGAGTGTTGCTTGAATACCCGGCCCACTCCACGCCCTCGGCGATGGCCAAAGCACTCGATGACGCCGGGTATGAGACGCTGATCTGTGAAGGCACCGAGCGTTGCCCCATCGTGGCCGGCGGCGACTGTGCCCTGGTGGACGGCGCCGATGTGGTGGTCAGCGGTTTTGGAGTGACCACGTCGGACGACCGTGAACTCCCGGCGGCAATTCGAAGCCGCCATCCCGAGGTACCGCTGGTGGTCGAGTGCACCGAGCCCAGCTCCGAGCGTTACCCCGACCTGGTCGGTCCAAGCATCCACCTGCGGACACCGGTCTCGAAGTCGTCCGTCACCGCCGCCGTGAGCGCTGCTCTCGCCGAACACACGATGCCTCTCTGCTCCCCCGAACCACCGGCGACGTCCGAGTGACCGAAAGCGTGCCCCGCCCGCCGTGGCTGGGGTGAAACGGATTTGACCACCCGGGTAGGGACCTCGGGCCCTACCATCACGACGATCGGGCACACAGACTTAAGGGAATCGTTCCATCGTGGAGTGGGAGTCATCGATCCGGAGGGATTCGGACGTGAAACTACGCGTGCACATCGGCCAGAGCGACCGCAAACGCCGATCGCCCGCGTGGTGGCCTCACCGCAGCGATGGCCGGGTTCGCGTCCTGCTGGAGTATCCGGCGAACGCCGCGCCCCCGGTGATGGTCGAGGTACTCGAAGAGGCTGGATACGAACCGCTGGTCTGTGAAGGCAGCGACGGATGTCCGATGTCGGCCGGTCTTGGATGTTCCCTCGTGGACGGTGCCGATGTTGTCGGAGGCGTCGCTGCTCTGGTCCGACCGTCACGATGTTGCTCCCGCCGCCTGGGGGGAGGGATGATGCAGGTTCGGCGAGCAGGATCCTGTGGGGTTCCAACGTGGTCGAATTCTGCAACTAGGGTTCGGCCTTGCCAGAGTGAGAAGGAGCCCCAGTGACACAGCCGGCCCGGACGCACGCATCACGCTCGTGGAGGTCCAACGTCGACCTTCGGGCAGCAGCATGGAGCATGGCCGCCGTGGTCGTGCTGTTGGTGCTCGTCTATCTGGGGAGCGGAGGGCTCAAGTGGTTTGATGCCGCCCTTGCCGGCTACCTGGTGGGCGTGGTGCTGGCCGTGTTCGCCACCGTCTACCGCTACCTCATCTGGATCCAGCGTCCCCCGACCGCGATGCTCAGCAGGCGGGGCTGGCAGTCGTTCAGGCGTTCGGGTAGCCGGGGCAAGAACGTGGTGGGCCTTGGGGGGCTGGTGGTCACCAACCTGCTCACCCAGGGGTTCATCCGTCGCCGGTCAACCTCCCGCTGGGCTGCCCACCAGCTGGTGTTTTGGGGATGCATTCTGGCAGCGATGGTCACCTTCCCGCTCACCTTTGGTTGGGTGCACTTCGAGTCGGTCGGGCAAACGGGCGGCCGCTACGAGGCGTTCCTGTTTGGCGTCGGCAGCGGCACCTTCAAGGCTGAATCAGTCTTCGGTTTCACCATCTTCCACCTGTTGAACATCTCGGCGTTCCTGGTGATCGCCGGGGTGGTCATCTTCCTGTATCGGCGCCTTGGCGACCCGGGCGCACTGGCGGTCGAGCGCGCAGGCGACTTCGCCGCCCTGGCCGGGCTGTTCGCCGTGTCGATCACGGGCCTGTTCCTGACCGCCAGCTCGCTGTGGCTGGAGGGTCAGTACTACTCGTTCCTCAACAACCTGCACGCCCTCACCGTGATCGTCGGGTTGATGTACATCCCCTTCGGCAAGCTGTTCCACATCTTTCAACGTCCCGCCAACCTGGGCGTGAAGTTCTACCAGGATGCAGGCAGGGAGGGCGGCGGCCAAACCTGTCGAAGCTGCGAGCAGCACTTCGCCACCCAGATGCAGGTGGCCGACCTGAAGCAGATTCTGCCCGAGTTGGGCTTTGACTACTCCGACGGGGCAGGCAACAACTGGCAGGACACCTGCCCGGCCTGTCGACGAGGTCAGGTGGCGCTGGCCCAAACCGCCAGAGTGGGCGGTTTCGGATGAGGGCGCTGCTTGTGCACCCTCCGTATCCCATCTTTCTCAACCACCCGACTGGAGTGTGACAACTCAATGGCAACGAAGCCCGTCACCGACGAAGAACTGATCGAGAAGTACGGTCCGCACCTCAACCAGGCACCTCCGGGTGGCTGGAACGCCGGTCTGGACGTGGAGAAGGAAGTCAAGACCCACTGCTGCTTCTGCGGCCAACAGTGCGGTATCAAGCTGAAGGTGGCCAAGAACGAGGTCGTCGGGTTCGAGCCCTGGTACGACTTCCCGTTCAACGAAGGCAAGCTGTGCCCCAAGGGCGTGAAGCGCTACCTGCAGGGCAGCCACCCCGACCGTCTCCTCGATCCTCTGGAACGCGACCCGTCGTCGCCCGGTGGGTTCCGCAAGATCACCTGGGATCAGGCACTCGACCGAACGGTCGCCGAGATCCGTCGCATCCAGGACACCTACGGCAAGGACAGCTTTGCGATGCTGTCCGGCGTTTCGCTCACCAACGAGAAGTCGTACCTGATCGGCAAGTTCGCCCGGCTGGCGCTGCAGACCGCCAACCTCGACTACAACGGCCGGCTGTGCATGGTGTCGGCCGGTGCCGGCAACAAGAAGGCCCTCGGCATGGACCGGGCGTCGAATCCGTGGAGCGACATCCCGCTGGCCGACGTGGTGTTCGTGGCCGGCGCCAACGTTGCCGAGTGTGCGCCGATCACCACCAGCTACATCTGGCGGGCCCGCGACCGCGGCGCCAAGCTGATCGTCGCCGACCCGCGGGTCACCCCGCTGGCCCGCACGGCCGACGTGTTCCTCGGCCTCAAGCCGGGCACCGACTCGGCGCTGATGACGTCGATCCTGCATGTGCTGATCGCCAACGACTGGCTCGATCACAACTACATCGACGCTCACACCGTCGGCTTCGCCGAGGCGGCGGCAGCGGTCGCCGACGCCACCCCCGAGTGGGCGGCCGAGGTGTGCGGTGTGCCCGCCGACCGCATCATCGAAGCGGCCCGGCTGTGGGGCACGTCGGTCACCGGCATGCTGTTGCACGCCCGGGGCATCGAGCACCAGTCCAAGGGCGTCGAGAACGTGCTCAGCTGCATCAACCTGGGCCTGGCCACCGGCAAGTACGGCAAACCGGGCTGCGGGGTCACCACGATCACCGGCCAGGGCAACGGCCAGGGCGGGCGCGAGCAGGGTCACAAGTGCGACCAACTGCCCGGCAACCGCGACGTCGAGAACCCCGAACACCGCGCCTACGTGGCATCGGTGTGGGGCTGCGACGTCGACGAGATCCCAGGAAAGGGCATCACCGCCGAGGAGATCATCGAGGCGATCGACGAAGGTGAGATCAAGGGCCTGCTGTCGATCTGTTTCAACCCGGTCGTGTCGCTGCCCGACTCCAACTTCACCGCTGCAGCGCTCGACAAGCTGGAGTTCTACGGCAATATCGACTTCTTTTTGTCCGAGACCGCCCAGCACGCCGACATCGTGTTCCCGGGCTCCCTGCACGAGGAGGACGAGGGCACCGTCACCACGGTCGAGGGCCGCACGGTCAAAATCAACGCAGCCGTCGATCCGCCCGGTAACGCCCGGCGCGATTGGGAGGTTTTCGTCGAGTTGGCCAAACGCCTGGGCCGAGGCAAGTACTTCAACTACACGAACACCCAGCAGATGTTCGAGGAGATGAAGGTGGCCTCTCACGGGGGCACCGCCGACTACAACGGCATGACCTGGGATCGCATCGTCGACGAAAAGGGCATCTTCTGGCCTTGCCCCGAAGAGGGCCATCCGGGCACCCCCCGCCTCTATGAGGGCGGCAAGTTCGCGTTCCCCGACGGCAAGGCCCGCTTGCACCCGATCACCTACCGGCCACCCGCCGAGGTGGTCGACGACGAGTACCCGGTGTGGCTCACCACGGGACGGGTGATTTCGCAGTATCTCTCCGGTACTCAGACCCGCCGCATCAAACCGCTGGTGGAGCAGTACCCCGAGCCGCTGTGTGAGATGCATCCCCGCATGGCCGCCAAGGTGGGAGTGGTCGATGGCGACCTGGTGCGTGTCAGCTCCCGCCGAGGTGAAATGGTCACGCCGGCCCGAGTGGTGGAGAGCATCCGACCCGACACGGTGTTCATCCCTTATCACTGGGGTGGCAACAAGGCAGCCAATCAGTTGACCAACCGGGCCCTCGACCCGATCTCCAAGATCCCCGAGTACAAGGTGTGCGCGGTCAAAGTGGAAAAGGCCGAGGGCCACGTCGAAATCCGGGACCGCAGGGTCCACACACTTCAGGAGAAGGCCCACCGATGAGCGCATTGATCTCCGACCAGATGTTCGTCATCGACCAGAGCCGTTGCATCGGTTGTGAGTCGTGCGTGCAGGCGTGCGAGGAGTGCGGTACCCACCGGGGGCAGTCGCTGATCCACCTCGAATATCTCGACCGCGGCGCCAACACCCAGACCGCCCCGATGGTGTGCATGCACTGTGAGGACCCCACCTGTGCAGAGGTGTGCCCGGCCGACGCAATCAAACAGAACGAGGACGGCGTGGTGCAGTCGGCGTTGAAGCCGCGCTGCATCGGTTGTTCCAACTGTGTGGTCGCGTGCCCGTTCGGGGTGCCGAAGTACTTCGCCTTGCCCGATCAGATGATGAAGTGCGACATGTGTTACGACCGCACCTCGGTGGGCAAGGCGCCGATGTGTGCGTCGGTGTGCCCCAGCGAGGCCCTCTGGTTCGGCACCCCGGCCGAGTTCGAGCAGACCCGCACCGGCGAACTGCTCTTCGAGTTCCAGTTCGGCCGCCAGTTGGTGCCCACCAAGGTGGCAACCGTGGTGCACGACACCGGCCCCGGCCCCATCGACGTGATGGGTGGCCAGCCCACCGCCGGGTGGCAGGACGACCCGTTTGGATTGGAGGAGTCGTGAGCGAAGAATCGACCGACCGTCCTGCAAAGTCGGGTGCCAGCGCTGCGGGTGGCCAACCCGGCGACCCGTTGTGGCGCGACGAGTTTCCTCTGACCAGCGAAGGTGAGGACTTTGTCGCCAGACGCGACTTCACCAGGTACCTCATCGCCGCCTCCGGCGTGTTTGCCGCCGGTGCGGTCGGCGCCGGCACGTGGGCCACGATGCAGCGGGCCAACTCTGGAAAGGCGATGCCGATCGTCGAGGTGGGCGACATCCCCGAGGACGGCGAGTACCTGTTCAAATATCCCGGCGACGATGACCCGGCCATTTTGGTGCGCCTGCCCAACGGCGATCTGCGGGCGTTCACCCAGAAGTGCACCCACCTGGGCTGCGTCGTCTACTACAAGCCCGAAGAAGAGACGCTGTTCTGCCCATGCCACCACGGCTTCTTCGATCCCAACTCCGGCGAGCCCACCGCCGGGCCGCCAGACCGCCCGCTGGCGGCAATTGACGTCGAGGTTCGGGGAAGCACCGTGTGGGCACTGGGGATCGACACATGAGCGAGCAAACCACCACCAAGCGAGCGATCGGACGGGCCGCCGTAGCCCCTCCCGACAGGTCGCGTTACAAGCGCTCGGGAGGCATCGCCGCCTACCTGCTGGTGATGGTGTCGTTGCAGATCTTCCTGCTGGTGGTGGCGGTCGAGGGCGTACTGGCCCACCAGCCCGGCCTCGCACGCGCCGCCGCAGGGTTGTCGGTGGGCCTGTGGCTCATCGTCATGACGCTTCGACGGTTGATGCCCCATGAGTAGGGCCAAGAGGCCGAACACACCTTCTCCCAACGAGACGGCTACAAAGTCGCCGCGGTCCGGTCCGATCGGCGGCGACATCTCCGCCATCGTCGAGGGCTTCGGTACCCGCTTCCGTATCCCCGTCCTGGTCAGCCGCCACTCGCAGACCTCGGTGATGGGCCTGTTTGCGCTGGTCAACGGTGTGCTGTCGATCGCGCTGATGTCGATGGCCGCCGTCGCAACCGGCCAGGCATTCATCTTCCCGTCGTTGGGGCCGACCGCGTTCCTCCTCTTTTACACACCTACCCTGCCGGCAGCGTGCCCGCGCAACACGATCTTCGGCCACGCGATCGGCGTCGCCGCCGGGTACCTGGCGCTGGTGATCTTCGGACTGACCGAGGCCGCACCGGCCCTGGCCACCGAGGTCACCTGGCCACGGGTCGGTGCGGCGGCGGTGTCGCTCGGCCTCACCAGTGGGTTCATGGTGTGGCTCAAGGTGCCCCATCCCCCTGCCGGCGCCACGACGCTGATCGTGTCGCTCGGCATCCTGAAGACGCCCGCCCAGCTGACGGTGTTGATGATCGCCGTCGTGCTGATGGTGGTGCAGGGCATGGTGATCAACCGGCTCGCCGGTATCGACTACCCCACTTGGGCCCCCAAGCTGAGCTGATCGACCGGTACTGTTCGCAAAATGGCAGTTGACAGCGACCAGGTGATCATCGTCGGGGCGGGATTGGCGGGGCTGAGCGCTGCCCGGCGGCTGGTCGATCGAGGCGTCGACGTCACGGTGCTTGAGGCCCGTGACCGGGTCGGTGGCCGCACCGAGGGTGGCGAGACCGCCGACGGCACGCCCATCGAACTTGGCGGTCAATGGGTGGGTCCCACCCAGGATCGCATGTACGAGCTGATCGCCGAGCTGGGCCTGGAGACGTTCCCCACCCACAACCGGGGTCAGACGGTGGTGCAGCTCGGCGGCAAGCGGGTGTCCATGTCGTCCAAGCGGGGCGCCACACCCAAGCTCAACCCGTTTGTGCTGGCGGACCTTGGCCAGGGCATGGCCCGGTTCAACAAGGCGGCCAAGACGGTGTCGCTGACCGAGCCGTGGAACACCAGGAACGCCAAGGTGCTCGATGGCCAGACGTTCGAGACGTGGATCCGTCGTCACCTGCATACCCCGACCGGCCGGGAGTATTTTCGGGTGGCGTGCGAGGCGGTGTTCTCCACCGAGTCGGCCGACCTGTCGGCGTTGCATGCGCTGTTCTACGCCAACTCGGGCACCGACCTCGACACCCTGCTGGCCACCGATCGAGGTGCTCAGCAGGATCGCATCGTTGGCGGCTCGGTGCGCATCGCCGAGACGATGGCCGACCAGTTGGGTGAGCGGGTGAGGCTCACCACCCCGGTGCGACGCATCGAGCACGACGACGAGGGTGTCCGGGTGGGCACCAGCAGTGGCGAGGTGATCGAGGGGAGCCGGGTGATCGTCACGTTGCCCCCGACGCTTGCGGGCCGACTCGACTATGCGCCCGCCCTTCCGTCGTGGCGGGACCAGCTCACCCAACGGCTGCCGGCCGGGTCGGTGGTGAAGCTGTACTGCGTCTATCCCGAGCCGTTCTGGCGCAACGATGGCCTCAACGGGCAGGTCGCCTCCGACGAGGGGCCCGTGAAGGTGGTCTTCGACAACACCCCACCATCGGGCACGCCGGGCATCTTGGTTGGGTTCATGGAGGCCAACGACGGGCGCAGGTGGGTGCGTCGCCCGTTGGCCGAGCGGCGCCAGGCCGCCGTCGACTGTTTCGTGCGCTATTTCGGGCCCAAGGCCGCCGACCCGGTCGAGTACATCGAGCGCGACTGGATGGCCGAGGAGTTCAGCCGCGGTTGCTACGGGGCCCACTTCACGCCGGGCGTCTGGACCGCCTTCGGGCACGCCCTTCGTGAGCCGGTCGGTCGCATCCACTGGGCGGGCGCCGAGTGTTCGCCCGTGTGGAACGGCTACATGGAGGGCGCCGTCCGCTCGGGCGAGTCGACCGCAGACGAGATCGCACGCCTGCAGTAGGTCAGTACAGGATGTCGAGCGCGTATCGCAGCGCCCCATCCAGTTTCGCCCGGGTGGCCATGTCCAGGTGACCGACCGGTTGCGCGTCGAGCAGTGAGAGCGGGACGCTCACCAGGGCGTCGCAGGCGATCACGCTGGTTGACGGGAGTCCCTCATCCGTGCCGATCTCCACTTCGCTCCGGATGCCTCGGATCGTTCGAGTGACCGGGGCACAAGTGACGGACGTCAGAACACTGATGGCGGCGTCCCGGGTGAGGACGCACAGGGGACGTCGGCCACGGGGAGGGCCCAGATCGGCCCAGATCACGTCGCCACGGGCTACCACGCTGGGAGCGTTTGGGCAGCCAAATGGACCGCTGACTCAATGAAGGCCGGATCCTGCGGGACCCGGCGGTAGGCGTCCTGGAGGTCCCGGTCGGCACGGGCACGCTCGGTGGCCTCCAGCACTGCCGCGGCTCCGCGCCGCAGAAGTTCTGAACGGTTGGTTCCCTGCTCGCTCGCAACTCGATCGAGCCGCTCCACAAGGTCGTCATCGAGTTGGACAAGGACTTCACGTCGGGCCATGACCATATGGTAATTCATATGGATGGTCGAGCGGCGCCTCCATGCGGGCGATGTTGAGCTGGGCGAGGTGGTGGCGCATCGATCGCGCGCTACCGGTGGCGCCGGCCCCGACTGCGGTCGGCACACCTCAGAGCGGCTGGGCGCCCGAAGAACCCCAAGAACCGTCAACCTCCAAGGTCACCCAACAGATTCCGAACCCGACTGCCAGCTGCCAGGCATCCCCACAGGTTGGCCGTGGAGCCAGTGCAGTCACCGCAAATCCCAGGTGAACGAGCGAGACCACATCACCCGAGTTGGGGTCCCACACCCGGATGGTCCCATCGTTCGATCCGGAAACCAGCCTGGTCCCATCGGGTGACCACCCCACCGACAACACCTCGCCGGTGTGGCCTTCGAGGCGGCCGAGTTCGGTGCCATCGTCGGGGTCCCAGACCCGGATGGTCCCATCGGCGGACCCGGAAACCAGCCTGGTGCCGTCCGGTGACCACCCCACCGACCGGACCCCGCCGGTGTGGCCTTCGAGACGACCGAGTTCGGTGCCATCGTCGGGGTCCCAGACCCGGATGGTCCCATCGGCCGACCCGGAAACCAGCCTGGTGCCATCGGGTGACCACCCCACCGACCACACCCCGCCGGTGTGGCCTTCGAGACGGCCGAGTTCGGTGCCATCGTCGGGGTCCCAGACCCGGATGGTCCCATCGGCCGACCCGGAAACCAGCCTGGTGCCATCGGGTGACCACCCCACCGACCGGACCCCGCCGGTGTGGCCTTCGAGACGGCCGAGTTCGGTGCGCTCGTTGGGGTCCCAGACCCGGATGGTCCCATCGGTCGACCCGGAAACCAGCCGGGTGCCATCGGGTGACCACCCCGCCGACCACACCCCTCGCATCGAAGGGCCAACTATCGCCCATCGACCCTCGGAGGTAGGCTCTGTATGGGGGACGGGCAGTTGCGTCGAGCCAACCAGGTTCGGCGGATCGTCGCATCGACGAAAGTTGGTCACAGTAGCCGCGGTGTCCCGCCAGGTGGCCCCCGTCAGCCGGCAGTCCCACAGCTCGGTCGATGCCACCTGCGCCTCGTCCCAGCTGGAATTGCTGAGATCGACGTGGCGGAAGAAGCAACGAATCAGCGAAGCCCCACGGAAGTCGGTGCGCTTGGCCGATATTGCGCGGCGCGGCGTTCCCAGCTGGAGACCCTCCACTCGACCGCCTCGCAGATCCCAACCGTCCAAGGTCAGCGTGTGGGCACTGTCCGGAAACCGCTCGACCCACTTGGCGAGCACCTCTACCACGAGTTCGCTCACTCCAGGCCGGTAGGACGATCCGACGTGACGCAGAAGGACATCGGTCTTCTTCGTGTCGGACTGCTCCAGGAGCTCGACCAGGAACCCGAGGGTCTCGTCGGAGAGGTTCGGCGTGCTCCACGGTCCAAGGTTGGGGTCTCCGCCATCGGTCATGTCGCTGACTGTTCGGGCCAATCGGCGGGCGACGAAATATTCCAAGAGGGACGTATGGGCGAACTCGAAGCGATCCGCCTCCTGACGCACGACCACGGTGGCGTTTCGCAGGTCCTCCGCCAGCACCTGTGGGTGCCGCTCCGCTTCGGGGAGCCGGGCCACCGCCCGAGCGAACCGCGAGTCGTCGTCGAGCCGACCCTCAAACCAGTCTTCGAGTTCGTCGGCGTCCATGGTGCGTTCAGAACGGGCCCACAGCTCGATCGCCAGCTCCTCCATCAGCCACGGCTTCAACCGCTCGGGAATCTTGTGCTTCTTCTTGTCGCGAAGGAGCCAGCTCTCGACCAAGCCGTCATAGAGATCGACCGCTCCCACAGAGTGGCCGAGCAGCCGGAGCCGCTCGATGTCGGCGAGCTGAGCGGTGAGCATTCGAAGACTCACCGGCCGCTCCGCCAGTTCTCGCAGGTTGTGGATCTCACCCAATGATTGCCACGCCCGCTCCACCGTGGACGAGGTGGCTTCCACGATGTTGTTCTCAAAGAACCGCCGGATCTGCTCTTCTCCGAACGGAAGCAGTTGGATTGCCTCGTAATAGCGCTCACCCACCTGCTCGCGCCCACCCCCGAGAAGAAACGCCGACTGTTCGGCGAGCGACCGGAAGATGTGGGTTCGGCAACTCATGACCACCCGGCCGCAACGATCTCGCTGATCGGGGTCCAGCAACACCCGTGGGGGCAGGATGCGCCAGAGCTCGGCGATGAACCGTTGCCCACGCTCCTCGTCGAGGTGGTTGAGCACCTCGTCCAGCCCGTCGAAGAGGATCACCGCCCCGTGCTCTCGCACCAGCTCGACTATTTCTTCGGGCGTCGGCGGCCGAGTGCCGTCCGCTTCCCAGGCGCGCGAGACAACCTCCGCCAGAATCGTACGCAGGTCGGGATCGGCCCGCCCGGCCGGCCCGAGGCGCCGGAGATCCAGGTAGATGGGCACCCGGGCAGCGGCGCCCTGCCCGCGCTGTTCCAAGAGCCGGTGGGTAAGGAGCTGACAGGCGGTGGTCTTGCCCATGCCGTACTCGCCCAGCAGCATCAGGAACGGCCGGGCGCCGGAGTCCTCGCGCTGCGTCTCGGGCGATCCCGGATCGGGCTCCACGGAACTTGGGTTCTCGGCCCGGTCCCGACGGAGCCACTCCGCAGATACCAAGGGTCGCTGCAGCCATTCGTCCAGCATCGGCTGCACGTATCCGCCGTCAGTGGCTGCCCCCTCCTCGCCGCTGGCCTGCGGCGCCGATCGCTCCCCGAGGCGCTTCGGGCGCGCCATCTGAATCGCGACCCGCTCACCGGGGACGTGCCCGTCCGCCAATCCGATGTCCGGGTCGAGCGGGATCCCGGAGGCCAAGAGGCTGCCGACAGCAGTTCGATCCCCCGCACGAACTGCCTCGACGTCGTCGTCGGGACCCTCCGCCGGTTGAGCGCGATTGGGTCGGCCCAGATCGGCTGTCGCTTCGAAGGGCCGCTCACCCAGCGCCGGGCTGGGGTCGGCAGGGTCGTCCCGTGACGGATCCCGTAGCTCTCCGGCACTGAGGAGATGAACGACAGCGGCCCACACCTCTCGGACCAATTGAGCGCGACGTTCGGGACCGCGCCGTCGGACGAACGGGGTTCCCTCCGGCTTCACCACCGGAACCCCGAAGGTGTACTCCTCGGCTCGGTCCGAGAGGTCATCAAGCACCACGGGAAGCACGCTTCCGCTCGTCCACCAACCCCGATCAGCCTCAGCAATGGGGTACTCGCTGAGGTAGTCGGTGCTCAGGCCCACCACCACCACCTGTGCCGACTTGATGAGCGACGTGCGGGCCATCGTCTGACGTTCCGCCGCCGTCCGCGGCGGCCGGATGATGCGGCAGCGCAGATGGCGATCGACCCTGGCCAGCTTGTCCAGCTCCTCCAGAAGCTCCACGGCTCTCGCCTGTCCGGGAGCCAGGTCGACATACACCAGGTACTCGGGCTGTGAATCCTTGATCGACACCCCGCGAGCGCCGGCATCGATGGTCTCAGCCGGGACGGCTCCCTCCGAGTGTTTCGTGACGGCCTCCTTTGTGGTCTGCGCGCGGTCGAACGAGGGAGAGCTCACCCCCCACGCACGCGCGTGGCCCGCCCCGTCCAGCCACAGGGTGGTGTCACCCCCTGCCTTCTTCACCTGCTGCCCAAACTCACGCCGGAACTCCTTAAACGAGTCATCGGGATCGGGTGCACCCTCGAACACGGCCAACGCGGTGGCGGTGGGGAACCGGGGCCCGTCGTGGGCTTCGGCCTCCACTGCGTCGGCGAGCGCGGCGGCGCGGCGTTGGGTCTTGGCGCCGGTCAGCTGACCCAGGGCCGCCCGCAATGCGGCAACGGCATCAGCACGATTCAGCCTGGTGATGTCGTTCATGACGTCCTCCGTTGAGTGAGCGCATCGCGAAGGCCTTCGATCAGCCCCATGGCGAATCGTCGCCTGTTTCGGGGTCCGAGCTCGGTGAACCAGTGGTGGTGTTGGTTGGGTCGCTCACGCCAGCGGTACACCTGCTCGTCGTCGAAGCCGTGCATTCGAGCTCTGCCGAAGTCGACCGGTGCCAGCCCGGCGACGATCACGATCTTGGTCGGGTCGTCCCTGATGGGTTCCCACTCATGACGGCGGACGAACTCGCTGAGGAGCAGGTCGTTGCTGAGCAGGAAAATCCCAAAGTCGCAGCGTGCCACCGCAGCGGCGATCTGCTGTCGCCACTGGCCTTGGCCGATGGCGATCTGGTCATCCCACCACCCCGAGACCCTCGGGAAACAGGAGCCTGGGGGAGCAGCAACCTTGCTGGCAACGTCGATCTCGGTGAGGAGCTGCCAGGCGGCGGCCTGGTTGGCGTGGGCGTACGACACGAAGCCCTGATAGTCGGCGTCGGTGGCGTCGCCAAAGGCAGGCTGCCGTGAGGTCGTGGGTGTGTGACTGGGGCCGTGCATGCGGACAGTATGAGCGACGCTCGCGCGTCCGTCAACCCTTACCGGGCAATTGCGGGCACCTGGTGGGGTACTGGTGGGGATAGTGGGAACTGCCCGAGGCGCTAGCCGAAGTTGGAGCGTTGGTTCCGGGAGGTTTCACGGATGCTCGGGTAGTGTCGGTACCCATGCCGACGGAAGCGCAGGCCGAGCGAACCATCTTCGCTTGCTATCGCGTGCGCGACTTCCGCGATCAGGTCGGCCCAAACGAAGAGGAACGCAAGTTCCTCCAGGTGCTCGGGGAGAGGCTCGGCGATCTGCCCGGCTGGAGTCTCCGATGGGATGACCACCTGCAATCGGGCCAGAAATTTCACCCTCAAATACAGCAGTGGATCAAGGACGCCGGGGCGTTCATCGTGCTGGTGGGGCCTCAACATGGCGGATCCCCCTACATCCGCGACCACGAGTTCCCGGCGATCCTGAGGGAACACGAGGCCCGAGGGGTGCCGGTATTTTGGGTGCACCTCAGGACAACCGACCTTCAGGCCTTGGCACGGGCGTATCCGGAGCTGGGCGGCGACCTCGACCGAACGTTCGACGCGTTGGGGGACCTCAGCCAGTCGGTGTTCCAGAACGATCTCGCCCCAGGGTCCCGGCCTGCGACGGCCGACACACGACGCATGGACGCCGTGCTCTCCCAATTGTGCACCGAACTCGCCGTCCGCAACCCCCCAACCGGCGAGCGCTCCCCCGGTGCGGACCCGACCGACGAAGAACCGGCGACGGCCCAACCGCTTGTGCACACCGGGGACAGCGGGTTTGAACTCTCGGCCGAGGATCGCCGCACGCTGGAGCAACGCGGACGGCCGGTGAACCACGACTGGGCCGACCTGGGCGACGGGCGGATGGATCGGTTGCGCGCGGCGGTGTTGTCTGAGGCGGCCGTCACCGGCGTCGTCGGCCCGCCGGTGGTGGTGGGCGAGGGAGGTTTGGGAAAGTCGATCGCGGCCGCCCAGTTGACCGAAGACCCCCGGATTCTGGGCTCGTTTCCCGACGGCGTCTAGTGGACGACATTGGGGCGCGACCCAGCGGAGCACCCGTCCCGGTTCGAGCGTTTGCACGGCGACCTGGTGGCGGGCATTCGTCAGCGACGCAGCACCGCCGGACCGTTGCCCGACAAGCTGAACGATCTGCTCTCGGCCCCGTGTGAGCAACCGTCGGAGTATCTGGCCGTGATCCGGGACCTGTTGCGCGTCAGCACGGCCTTGGTGGTTCTTGATGACGTGTGGGACCCCGCCCGAGTGCGATCGCTGGTGCCACGCGAGGGAGCCGGGCGGGTGCTGGTCACCTCCCGGTCCGACACGGTGGTGACGGGCATCGGGGGCACACCGGTGACCATTGACCGGTTGAACGACGCGCTGGCCCGGCGGTTCCTCGCCCAACTGGCCGGACTCCCCCACCTGTCGGATGCCGAATCGGCCCCGGTGATTGCCGCAGCGGACGGGCGGCCCATTCGCTTGGCGGTCTACGCCGGGATGATCAAGCGCGGCGTGTCGTGGAGCGAGGTCTCGGAGCGTATTGCCGCTCATGATCGGGCGTGGGGCCCCGACGCCGATGCCGAGTATCGGGCTCACGAGGTGTCGGTCAGCCAACTGGAGTCAACGCAACCCGGGCTGGCGAAGCGGTTCTGGAAGTTGGCCATCTTTCCCGAAGACACCCCCGTGCCGGTCCACGTGGTCGCCGGGCTGTGGGGCGCCGACCTCGACGACGCACTTCAGTCGATTCGGGCGCTGCTGCGCGCCGGTTTGCTGTCTCGATCGGGGGCGGCCGAAGCGGCACCGCACCGGGACGGTGCGATCTCGAGCGCCGACAGCATCCAGCTTCACGACGTGACGCTCGACTTCCTCATTCGGAGGGGACCATACCCAGAGGACTGGCATTTCGACCTGGTGACGTGGGCCAGATCGCTGGTCTCGGAAGAACACGGAACCACCCGATGGTCCACCCTCGCGCCCGCCGAGCGGTACCTGTGGGGACACCTGTTCCATCACCTCAAGGGCGCCGGATTGTCGGACGAGATTCAAGAGACCGTGCTGGACCCCAACTGGATTGGCGGACGCGTTTCGGTAACGGTCGGTGAGGGCATGCTCGACGACCTCTCGATGGCCGAGCGCCTCGCGCTTCGAAACCCGGCGGCCGGCCGCCTGGTCGCAGAGGCAGCCGAGTGTTGGCGCCGAGACCAGCATCTCATTCTCCGGGCTACGAGTGAGGCTCCGGCTACGGCCAAGGCGGCCGCCCCACGCGACACCGCTGCGGCTGTGTGGAGCCGTCACTCCACCAGCGCCACGGACGCCGGACGCTGGGACACCCAGGTACGTCGGCTCGCAGGACATGACCCTCGCCGAAGCGGTACATCCCTCGACCTTCCTCTTGATGGAGTGAGCGCCGTCGCCTGGGCGCCCACGGGAGATCGTGTCGCGGTAACCGGGTTCGATTGCTGCATTCGCGTGTGGGATACCCGATCCAACACGGTGTTGGCGGCCTGGGAGGCGCACTCCGCCACGGTGTGGGGCCTCGCCTGGGATCCTGATGGCAGGCGACTTGCCTCGTCCTCGTTTGACCGCACCATCCGGGTGTGGGATCCCGAGGATGGCACCGAACTCGGCCGTCTCGAAGGCCACACCGGCGGGGTGTGGTCGGTGGGGTGGTCACCGGACGGCACCAGGCTGGTTTCCGGGTCGGACGATGGGACCATCCGGGTGTGGGACCCCGACGATGGCACCGAACTCGGTCGTCTCGAAGGCCACGCCGGCGGGGTGTGGTCGGTGGGGTGGTCACCGGACGGGACCAGGCTGGTTTCCGGGTCGGCCGATGGGACCATCCGGGTCTGGGACCCCGACGATGGCACCGAACTCGGTCGTCTCGAAGGCCACACCGGCGGGGTCCGGTCGGTGGGGTGGTCACCCGATGGCACCAGGCTGGTTTCCGGGTCGGACGATGGGACCATCCGGGTCTGGGACCCCGACGATGGCACCGAACTCGGCCGTCTCGAAGGC